>Ga0118677_10000190_pt2 | contig 125320 bp, 126 predicted proteins | sample AliMusrvi5mmetaG_FD_86154 | JGI IMG/M metagenome (GOLD analysis project Ga0118677, IMG submission 86154) | reverse complement strand
CCCCTTCCCCGCCGAGAGCGGCCTGTGGGGCAAACCGACCAGCATCAACAACGTCGAGACATGGGCCTGCGTTTCGGCCATCATGGAAAAAGGCGCGGACTGGTTCTCCTCTTTCGGCACCGAAAAGAGCAAGGGCACCAAGACCTTTTCACTGGCGGGGAAGATCAACCGCACCGGCCTCATCGAAGTGCCGATGGGCATCACCCTCCAGGAGATAATATTCGGTATCGGCGGAGGCATCCCGGGCGGCAAGTCCCTCAAGGCCGTGCAGACCGGCGGACCTTCGGGCGGCTGCATCCCGGCAAGCATGCTTTCTCTGCCGGTGGATTACGAAGCGCTTACCAAAGTTGGTTCCTACATCGGGTCCGGCGGCATGATAGTCCTCGATGAGGACAATTGCATGGTGGAGACGGCTCGTTATTTCCTGTCCTTCACCACCAGCGAGTCCTGCGGCAAGTGCGTTCCCTGCAGGCTGGGCACGCGACAGCTGCTCACGATCCTGACCGACATTACACAAGGCAAGGGCAAGCCGCAAGACATACCCGCCATTTTGGGGCTGGGCAAATCCATGCGCCAGGGTTCGCTCTGCGGCCTGGGGCAGGGGTCCCCCAACCCCCCCATGACCACTATCGCCTACTTCCGAGAGGAATACGACGAGCATATCAATTCACATGTGTGCCGTGCAGGCGAGTGCCGCGCCCTCATCTCTTACACCATAATTGCGGAACGCTGCAAGGGCTGCGCCATCTGCCTGCGAGCCTGCCCCTCTGCCGCTATCACGGGAGAAAAAGGCAAGCCGCATGTCATCGACATCTCCAAATGCTCGCAATGCGGCAACTGCCTGGATGTCTGTCCGAAGAAATTCAACGCCGTGGTCAAGGTCCCGGCGGCCGGGCCGGCGGCAGTGCCCGCCGCGAAAGGGTGAAACATGGCGCAAACCGTTAAGTTCACTATCGACGGCAAACAGGTGACCTCAACCGAAGGCACGACTGTGCTGGAAGCGGCCCTGTCGGCCGGCATCTTCATACCGAACCTGTGCTTCCACCCGGACCTCGAGCCCTACGGCGGATGCCGTATGTGCATCGTAGAAATCCAGGGGATGCGCGGCATGCCGACATCCTGCACCATAAAAGTGGCGGAAGGCATGATCGTAAAGACCTTCGGCCCCGAGATCGACAAGACGCGCCGCGACGCCCTCCAGCTTCTGCTCGCCAATCATCCCACCGACTGCCTCGCCTGCGTCAAGAACCAGCGCTGCGAACTCCAAAAAGTGGCCGCCTACATGGGGGTCACGGAGCGGACCATGCAGCGCACCGCCCGCCCGCAGGCAGTCGACGAATCTAACCCGTTCTTCAAGCTCGACCGCAACTACTGCATCCTGTGCGCACGGTGCACCAGGACGTGCAACGAGATAACCTGCGTGAACGCCATCGACCTGGTAAGCCGCGGCGACGAAACCCGCGTCAGTCTTTTTCAGGACCAGCAGTTCATGGAATCCATTTGCCGTTCCTGCGGCGAGTGCGTGGCGCGCTGTCCCGTGGGCGCACTCGTGTCCAAGAATACGGTCATCCCCTCTTCCGAAGTACTCACGACCTGCTGTTATTGCGCTGTCGGCTGTTCAATGTACCTTGGGGTGCGCGACGGCAAGATTGTTTCCGTCAGGGGCAACAGCGAGGGAAAATCCAATAAAGGGAAGCTCTGCGTTAAGGGGCGTTTCGGCATCGCCGAATTTGTCACCCACCCCGACCGCCTTACATCTCCCCTGGTTAAAGGCGAGAACGGCCAGGTACAGGCGTCCTGGGACGACGCTCTCCAACTCGTCGCCGACAGGTTTAAAACCTACTCTCCCGACGAGATAGCCGTTGTCGCCTCCGCCCGTACCACCAACGAGGACGTTTACGCCGTGCAGAAGCTGGCAAGGGCGGTGCTGGGCACGAACAACGTGGACAATTGTGCCCGCCTCTGACATGCTCCGACGGTGGCCGGTCTGGCCACCCAGTTCGGTTCAGGTGCCATGACTAACTCCATCGGCGATTTCAAGGATTCCGCCTGCCTGCTGTCCATCGGCGCCAATACCACGGAAGCCCATCCCGTAATCGGGTTCGAGATGAAACAGGCAGTCAAACGCGGGGCCAAGCTGATAGTCATCAACCCCCGTAAGGTGGGTCTGGTACGGCATGCCGACCTGTGGCTTAGGCCGAAAAGCGGTACCAACGTGCCGCTCATCATGGCGATGTGCCGCGTCATCCTCGAAAACGGCTGGCACGACGAAGCGTTCATGGCCGCACGGTGCGAGAACCTAGAGGCGTTCAAGGAGTCACTGGAGCAATACGACCTCGAAAGCGTAAGCCGCATCACCGGTGTGCCGGCCGAAGACATCAAAGCCGCCGCCTGCATGTACGCGAAGAACACCCCCGCCGCCATCAGCTACGCCATGGGAATCTGCGAATTCAGCCACGGCACCGACGGCGTCATGGCCGTCGGCAACCTCGCCATGCTTACAGGTAATATCGGCAAGCCGGGAGCCGGCGTCAATCCTCTCCGCGGACAGAATAATGTCCAGGGCGCCTGCGACATGGGTGCCTTGCCGACGACTTACCCGGGATATCAATCTGTGACCGATCCAGTTTCACAGGCCAAGTTCGCCCTGGCCTGGGGCAAGACCTCCGGCCTGAAGCCCGGCATCACTCTCTCCGAGATGTTCGATGCGGCCTGTGACGGCCGCATCAAGGCTATGTATATCATCGGCGAGAACCCCATGCTGAGCGATCCCAATCTGGCGCATATCGAAAAGGCCCTCAGGAGCCTGGAGTTCCTGGTGGTGCAGGACATTTTCCAGACCGAAACGACAGCCCTCGCGCACGTCGTTCTTCCCGGAGCCAGCTTTGCGGAAAAAGACGGCACTTTTACCAATACCGAGCGGCGCGTCCAGCGCGTCCGGAAAGCCATCGAACCGGTGAGCGGCAGCCGCCCTGACTGGCTGGTGACCTGCCAGATAGCGCAGAAGATGGGCGCCCAGGGGTTCGATTACAAAGGCTCGCATGACATAATGAACGAAGTTAACCGCCTCTCCCCGAGCTGGGGCGGCATAACCTATGAACGGCTCGATGCCTGCGGCAGTTTGCAGTGGCCGTGCCCAACCGTTGAGCACCCCGGCACCCCCATCCTGCACACCCACGTTTTCACCCGGGGGCGCGGCAAGTTCATGCCGCTGGATTACTTCCCCCCATTCGAGATGCCGGATGACGAGTTCCCCTTCCTGCTGGACACCGGGCGGGCCCTTTTCCATTACCACACGGGCACGATGACGCGCAGGGTTGGAGGCTTGAACCGGTTCATGAATGAGGAAAAGCTGCAGATCAACCCCGCGGACGCCCAAAATCTGGATATCCAGGACGGAGATATGCTGAGCATCGCCTCACGGCGCGGCAAGGTAACCGCCAGGGCGAAGGTAACTGACGTCACCCCCGCCGGGACGGTCTACATGACCTTCCATTTCCGCGAGACCCCCTCCAACCTCCTCACGAGCCCGGGCAGGGACGTGGTAACCGCGACGCCGGAGTATAAAGCCTGCGCGGTGAAAGTGGAAAAGGTAAAAGTCGAAAAATTGAAATCCGGCGGCGAGGGATAAGGTGCAGCACATCGGCGTCGATATCATGGAGATAAGCCGCATCGAAGACGCCATAGAGCGTTTCGGGCAGGCGTTTCTCGACCGTATCTATACTCAGAACGAGCTTGACGCCTACAAAAGCAAACTGCCGTCGCTGGCCGCTCGTTTTTCAGGGAAAGAAGCTGTCATCAAAGCGCTCGACGCGCCGGGCACCAGCCCCAGGGACATCGAGATACTTTCTTCCCCGGACGGCAAGCCGCTGGTTACGCTTTACGGGAAAGCCAAAGAAAAAGCCGAAAAACTGGGCATCGCCTGTTTCGATATAACACTTTCCCACGCGCGGGACTACGCGGTGGCATTCGTGATCGGCCAGTCCGCATAATCTGCGACCTGGACTGGATTGCCTGACGTCGAGGCCCGGCAATGGGCATTATCAAGGATTTCACAAGCGAATAGAATGCGGATGCCGGCGATAACCCCTGCTCCTCACTTCGTCGATAACTGCGCTATTCAACTCTTGACAACAACGTGCTACAATGTCCCATAAAAAGAAATACTTCCCGATTTTCGGAAAGGGGTTGAACTATGTCCGGACACTCTAAGTGGCATACTATCAAGAACGCGAAGGGCGCAGCTGACGCCAAACGCGGCCAGCTTTTTACAAAGCTCTCACGTGAAATAATCTTTTCCGCCCGCGCCGGCGGCGGCAATCCCGACGGCAACTCGCGCCTGAGGCTCGCCATCCAGAAGGCCCGCGACGCCAGCATGCCGATGGAAAACATCGAGCGCGCCATCAAGAAAGGCGAAGGCACCGCCGAAGGCCAGGTGATGTTCGAAGCCACCTATGAAGGCTACGGGCCGGGAGGCTCGGCCATCATGGTCGATATCGTCAGCGACAACCGCAACCGCGCAGTGCAGGAACTGCGTTCCGCATTCACGCGCGCTGGCGGCAACCTCGGAGAAACAGGATCGGTCGGCTGGATGTTCGAATCCCGCGGTGTTATCGGTGTCGACGCGACAGGCAAGAACATCGACGAGCTCACGATGCAGGCCATCGACGCCGGCGCAGAAGACGTGAACGTTCAGGGCGATTACATGGAGATTTACACCAAGCCCACCGAACTGGAGATCGTCCGCAAGGGGCTTGAGAAAGCCGAAGTGGCCATCGACAGCGCCGAACTGGCCAAGGTCCCCAAGACGACCATCAGCCTCGACGAACACACCTCCTTCCAGGCACTGCGGATGATCGACAGGCTGGAAGAGATGGACGACGTGCAGAACGTCTCTCATAACGTTGAGCTCACCGACGAGATAATGGAAAAATACCAGTCCCAGGCCAAGTAAACATGGCAGCCCATGAGGATTTTAGGAGTTGACCCCGGAACTATAGTCCTCGGTTACGGGCTGATAGAAAGCGTCCGGGACGAGATGACTCTCGTCCATTATGATTCGATCAAATGCAAAGCGCGCTCCGACATGTCGGAGCGTTTGCTTTTTCTTTATGACGGGCTCACTCAGGTGGTGGACAAATACGAGCCCGACGTCATGGCCGTCGAGTCCCCGTTCGTCGGCGAAAATATCAAGAGCGCGCTGGCAATCGGCAAGGCCCAGGCTATCGTGCTTCTCGTCGCCGCCCAGCACGGCCTGCCGATCTTCGAATATTCCCCGGCCAAGATCAAACACCACGTGGCCGACTACGGGGCTTCTTCCAAGGAACAGATGCAGGAGATGGTCAAGCTTCTGCTCGACCTCGACGAAATCCCCCAGCCCAACGACGCCGCCGACGCGCTGGCAGTGGCTATCTGCCACCTGCGGGAATGCCGCTTGGCGGAGATGATAAAGGAAAGCCAATAACCGCGGTATGAGGAGCAAATTATGATAGCCAGTTTGAGAGGGACGCTTGAAGCACTTAATCCAGATTCCGCCGTCATCAATGTCGGCGGCGTAGGTTTCCGCGTTTTCATGCCTGTTTCGACGCTGTTAACGCTGGGCGGACTCGGGGAAGAGGTCCGCGTTCAGACCCACACTCACGTCAGGGAAGACGCCATCCTGCTTTACGGATTCGCTTCAGAGGAAGATCTCAAGCTCTTCGAGATGCTCATCAACGTTTCCGGTTTCGGCCCCAAGCTGGCGCTGGGCATGCTCTCAGCCCTGAGTGTGGAACAGCTGGTTTCCGCCATCGCCGGAGGCAGCGAGGAACTGCTGACTTCGGTGCCGGGCATCGGCAAAAAGCTGGCAGGCCGGCTTATACTTGAACTCAAAGACAAGATAAACACGGGCTGGACCGGGGCGAAGGTAGTGCCGGTAGGGGAGGGGGACGGGGAAGTGGTCGCCGCCCTGCTGAGCCTGGGTTATTCCGCCGCCGAAGCGTCGCGCGCCGTAGCTTCACTGCCCCGCGACAAGAAGCTGACCCTCGAAGACAAGATCAAATACACCCTCGGGTATTTCGGGGGAAAATAGGCTTATATTCGATCGGGATAAAGGTACAGCCGGGGGGTTCCCCCGGCTGTATGCGTGAAGGTGGGTTACGCCAGGAAATCTATTGTTTTTACGAGCACACGGACTCTTATCCTGGATCCCGGCTCGCGGGCCGGGATGACACGGGATAAAGGGAAAATCCTATCCCCCGACAAGCATAGACTTAGCCAGCGCCCCCTGCCATTTGCCGACCTGTTTCGCGAGGTGGAATGTACTGAAGAAGAGCGCCACCCCTGCGACGAACATGATGGGAAGCAGCCAGGGGCTCAGCATGTAATGGTTCCAGCCGGAGACGGAAGAATCGCTGATGTTTATCAGCGACCATCCGAGAGCCTGTGCGACAGGTTGGGCGATAAATGCGGCCGAAACCGAGAGCAATGTGACGACAACTGTGAAGTAGGTGACGCCCAACGGCAGCATGAGAAACATGTAAATCATGGAGAACCACGTGTACCTGTCGGTGAACATCGCCTTGAAACGGGGCCACAGGCCTTTGCGGTTGTCCGAAAACCTTGCCCTGCGTGGCATGCGCTCGCCGAGCAGCCCTTCCACGATGCGGCCTTCGAGCCATGCTATGCCCCTGACGGATAGGACGAAGAGGGCGAAGAACGGTACGCCGATGATGAGCACAGCCAGACCGGCCGAGAGTGAAATCCCCGTGACAACCCAGGTGAAGTAAACGATGCCTGTCCCCAGCGCCAATAGCATGTAGAGCAGCGACGTCCACGCCCTGCCCTGGCCTAGTATCCCGAAGAAGCGGGCAACCGGGTTGCTGCGCTTAAGGGGAGCGGCGCGTGCAGGTTCTATCTTCACAGGCGCTACCCTGTAGGCCGCAGCCACTTCGGCCGGGGTGCCATAATTCTTAATTATGCCCGAAAGCGCCTCTGCCTCGGACAACGCCGGGCGGGTCTTTTTGGCCGTTTCCAGAGCGATGCCTAGATATTCCGCCGCGTCGGACAGCGCGTCCTGCACCGTGGCCGGGTCCTGGCCCGCCAGTTCCGCTTTGAGGGAAACCAGGTAATCGTTAATGCTGTTTATCATCTTCAACTCCTCAATATCGAATCGGCGAAATTTTTCGTGGCGGTCCATATCGTTTTCCAGCGCGCCAAAGCCTGGTTGCCGTCAGGCGTTATGCTGTAGTAGCGGCGGGGAGGCCCGGACACCGAGGGTTCCACCCTGCTGGTGAGCAGGCCGTTGTTCTCGAGGGAGTGCAGCACCGGATAGAATGTCCCCTGCTTGATGAATGAAACGTCCTGTTTACTTTCGCCTATCATGTTGGCGATCTGGTACCCGTACATCGGCTGTTCTGCCCGGCTGACGATGTCCAGCAGGACCAGCGCAGCCACACCCGAGTTCAGCTCTTTCTGGAACTTCTTGTCGACTGAATTTTCATCTTCCATGACTTATCCCCTTCGGACTCTCTGATTGACCATATTGTATTATCTGATTACCAGTATTATAAAGTGTAGTATAGTACTGCAACGGGAGGATGTCAAGGGGTTTAAGGGGGATATTTTTAGCCCATCCAGACGCCGGTGCGGGGAAATCTCAATTGAAGCCAGCCAGGGTATCCTGGCAGGTATTTCTCCAGTCGGAAACTACGGCTTGCGGCCCGGCTGCCTTATGACCGTTTTCAACTTTTCCGGGGCGGTGCGCCGCGGATCGGAAAGGTATATCTCGTGGTGCTTCTGCTTCACGCCGTCGAATACGTAGCCCTGTTCGTGGAGCACGTCGTGCAGTCTCTTGATGGCAGGTCCCTCGTCGGCATAAGCGCCGATATAGAATATCTGGGCAGACGTTCCTTCGTCGAATTTTTCGAACTTCAGCTTCGGCAGCGCGGAGGGGTTCTTCTTGAAGCGGACGTCGTCCACTGCCCTTTTCACGATTTCAGCTGTCACGAAATCAGGCTGCATTATCATGTATGTCCATTTCCAGTTGGCCTTGTCTTCCGTCGAGAAACGGGTCATATCGTCAGCCCACCACAACCCCTCCAGGGGCATGACGGGGTAGTCTATCGATTTCAATTTCCTGACCGAGAATTTGATGGTGTACGCTACTGCGTACAGTGCCTCTATGGCGGCCGCGGCGGCCAGGCTGTCGGGTTTGCCCGACCCGTCTATCATCAGGAAATTCATGGCCGGGACCTCGACCATGACGGGCGCTTTCGAAGGCGGGTTATAGAGATGTTTCAACGTCTTTTTAAGTTCAAGTTTTTCCATCTTGCGCTCCCGGTTATCCTGAAAATATCGATTTTTAACGATCCGAACAGAAGTATAAACCATTGGGACAGCAGGGCCAAGAGGCGGAAAGAAATAATTAAAGGGCCCCCCAAATTGATGGCGGAGCCCTGTTAATCAACCCTGCGGGGCGTTTCGGGCTAAATCGGTTTCAAGCCTTGACGTCTTGTCTGCCCGAAATTGTTTTGCTGTTACGCGGTTTCACTTCGATATGTTCCCTCGGGTAATTGGTGGCCTTGCTCATTTCATTGGCGAACACATGGGCCTCCCCCGAGGTTTTGAAAATCAGTATCGGCACGCCGTGAGACCCTTCGGTGGCTCCCCCGTCCTGCATCCCCTTGTATTCGGAAAGGTGTTTTTTGATAAAGGCCACAAGCTGGTCCCGGTCTTTCTCCCCGTTGTTCTTGGTTATTTTGACGATATGTTCTTCTCTGCTGTTCATTGTATATTTCTCCAATCTGTTTCGGCGATTGAATCATTTCCGACAGGAAATCGCCTCGATTGGTAAAAAGATAACACGCGCATCGTTAAATAATCATAAAACGGGCGCGGAAAAGATGTCGAAATTGTGACATCTGAGAAATACGTCCATGTGCAGGGCAATCAACGTTTGAGGTGAAGGAATATCTGCGCGATTTCCGCTTTGAGTTCGGGAAGGGGTTTGTCAGTATCTATAACCATGTCGGCTGATTTAAGCTGCTGGGCAACCGTGTTCTGCGCGGCGATGCGTTGCCTGACCTGTTCGGGCGTCCATCGCTTCTTCGCAGCCATGCGTTCCATGATGACTTCCAGCGGGGCGGTCGTCACCCACACTTCGTCAACCAGCCCCTCCCACCCCGCTTCTATGAGCAACGCAGCTTCCAGGACCGCGACCCTGATACCCTTCGAGCGCAGTTCGGCGAGCCTGGACCGTACTTCCTCCAGAATTATAGGCCGCATGATGGCATCGAGGCTCGAAAGCGCCTCGGGGCTGTTGAAAACCAGTTCCCCCAGCTTGTTCCGGTCTATGGTCAGGTCGGGGGCCAGTACGTCCCTGCCGAAAGTGTCCACGACCTCGTCCCATCCAGAGGTCCCGGGAAGGTAGACTTCGTGGCCGACCTCGTCCGCGTTGATGACGGCCGCCCCGAGTTCATGCATTATCCCCGCAACCGTGCTCTTGCCGCTGCCGATAGTGCCGGTAATGCCTATCGTTATCATCGTTCAGTCTCAGGAGCAATTATACCGGGGCCAGCCCGGCGACGGTGGTTTTATCCAGTTTCATTATGATGGCCGCCAGCAGGCGTACGGTGTCGTCGAAGTCGGTCCTGCGCATGATGGAGTTGTGGCTGTGGACGTGCCGCGTGGGGATGCCGATGACGAGGCTCGGTACGCCGCTCTTGTGGAGGTGGATGGCGCTGGTGTCGTAGCTGCCGAAATCCAGTGTCGAAAGTTGGAGCTTGACGCCGAGTTCTTTTGCCGTATCGACGGTAAGCTCGCGCAGCTTGATGTTGGGTATCATGCCCTTGTCGTACATGATGATGGAAGGCCCGTCGCCGATCTTTTCCTTGGTCTGGTCGTCGGGGATACCCGGAACGTCGCCGATGGGGCTGACGTCGAGCGCGAAAGAGACGTCGGGATCTACGGATTCGGCACTGGTGCGGGCCCCCCGCGTCCCCACTTCCTCCTGGACCGTAGCCACGCCGTACACTGCGTTCGGATGTTTTTTACCGACCAGGGCGCGCAGGGTGGAGACGATGAGCGCGCACCCCACACGGTCGTCGAAGGCCTTGGCCATATAGGTCTTTTTCGGGTTTGACATGATAGTGAATTCGCTTACAGGCACCACCGGGTCGCCGACGCGCACGCCCGCTTCGACTACTTCCTCGATGGAGGTGGCGCCGATATCGATAAACATGTTTTTGCGTTCCGGGGGTTTCTTGCGCTCCTCTTCGGGCAGCACGTGGGGAGGAACGGCGCCGATGACGCCCGGGACTTTGCCTTTATGGGTCTGGATCATGACGCGCTGGGCCGGGAGATGCTGATTGGGCCAGCCGCCCAGCGTGGTGAAATTGATGAAGCCTTCCTTGGTTATGTGTTTCACCATGAACCCAATCTCGTCCACGTGGCCGGCCAGCATGATGCGCGGCGCCGTCGCCGTGCCTTTTTTCAGGCAGATGAGGGAGCCGAGCTTGTCCTGCGACAGTTCCCCCAGCGGGGAAAGCATCCTGCGCATGACTCCGCGGGATTCTTCTTCGTAACCCGAGACGCCGCTCGCCTCGGTAAGTTCCTTGAGCATCAATTCTATTTCGTCCATGTTGCCTCCCGACCGGTGCAAAAATCTAAACCGAGCTTGTGCGGAAACGCGCTACCGCGATGATGGCGAAGGCCAGCCCGAACCCGGCGAGGGCCAGCATACCGGGGACCACGTCGTGAAAAGTGCCGCCGTAAAGCAGGAGCTTGTTGAAGGAGGTGGTCGCCCACCCGTGCGGGGTGAACAATGCCATGTTCTGCATCCATTGGGGGGTGATGAACAACGGCCACCAGCACCCGCCGAGGGGGGCTAAAATCAGGGACGACAGCACGCCGATGGAACTGGCCGCCCTTTCGGTTTTGACCAGGGTACCCAGCATCAGGCTGAAGGCGGCCGCCATCAGCGTTACCAGCAGGGAGATAAGCACAACAACGAGTGGTTCGCTCCCCAGCTCGAGGTGGTAGAGGAATATACCGACCCCCCAGAAGATGATTATCTGCACCAGTCCTTTGAGGACGGTGCCCACGTAGATCCCCCCGAGGATCGAGTTACGGCTGACCGATGAAGAAAGCAGCCGTTCCAGGGTCTGGTTCTGGCGCTCGCGCACCAGCCTTTCGGCCGAGAGCGCCGCCGTGAAGAATACGAACATCACGAGGTAGCCGGGGATGACCCAGTTGGCAGGGTTGGAGGCCTTGATATCACCCACCTGCTGGACCGAGGCCTGCACCAGACCGGCTGCTGCAGATGCGCTCCCCGCGTATATCCGGGCCAGTACGGCCGGGATGTCGGCCGCGCGCCCGCTCTGCGCCAGGATGCTCGCTGCGGCATTGGCTTCAACTTCCCTGGCTGCGATGTCTGCAGAAAGGCCGGCCGCCATCCCATCCAGCGCGGCGCGTGTGTCCTGGTTGGCCGGGTCTACCACCACGTCTAGCACCGATGCCTTGCCTGCGTAAACGTTCTGGGTGAAATCAGCCGGGAAGGATATGAACCCCTTTATCTTTTTTTGGTCGATCTGGGCCCGGGCGTCATTGTAATCCTGTATCCAGATGATCTGAGGCTGTCCGGGCTGAAGTGCCGCGACGTCCGCAGTCTGCAGGGAAGAGACGATATTGTAGCTGAGGCTCCCGGCAGCCTCCTGCGTGGTGACATACAGGGTCAGCCTGGTGTCCTGCGCTCCCGCCCCCTGGAACAGGAAATAGAACAATGTCACGAAGAAAAACGGGAACCCGATGCTGAATATCAGCGCCGCCCTGTCGGATGAGAATATCTTGAGTTCCTTGATGGCGATGTACCAGGCGTTTTTGATCTGTTTCATCGCTTTACCTTTGCCCCGATACGGCTGAAAAAAGCCTGCGGCTGATAAGAAGGGCGAAGACGGTGACTCCCGCCAAAATGATGAAGGGTACGCCCACGTCGGTGAACGACCCGCTACGGGCCACCAGAGCCTTGAAAGCCTGGTTGGCGTAGGTGTTGATAGAGAACCGGCTGAGAGTGTAAATAACGGTCCCTTTCGTCAGCGTGAAGAAGGTGCCCCCCAGCATGACGGTGCCCATGGTGAAGAAAACCGCGATCCAATTGGCTGAGTCGGGCGTCCGCGCCACCGAAGCGATAAGCATCCCCACGGCCCCGCCGGCCGCGGCGAAAACCAGTGAGAGACCGATCACTTCAAGGAAGGAGAGCGGGGTGAAGATATGGAAAACCGCGTAGGACAATACAAGCAGGATGACCGTCTGTACGAAGCCGCGCCCCATGCCGGCCAGGAATTTGCCGGTGAAGAGCTGTCCGGGCGTGATCCGCGTTGTGAGCAGCCTTTCAAGCGTCCCCTTGCGTTTCTCTTCCGCGAAAGCCCTGGCGCCGATGGTGATTGAGAAGAGGACGTACATCGTTATGATGCCGGGCAGGAATTGGCCGACCGGGTCCGGGAGGCTGCCTGTAAGGTCTTCCCTGATCGAGACACTGGGGGAAGTTTTTTCCGTCGCCACGGCCTGCTGCACGGTGTTGAAAATCACCGAAGTCGATATCCCTGTGCCGTCAAGCGCCTGGCTCACGACAGCCTGCACCTGGAAACCCATATTGAGGTCCGAGATAGCCGCGTTTTCGATGCTGTAGACTATCTGGCCTTCCTGACCGCCGTTGCCGCGCTGTTTGAACGTGATTTGGGCCGGCTGCCCCGCAGCCAGTTTGGAGCTGAAATCGGCGGGTATTACCATCAACTGTATGATGTCGGACCGCCCGAGTTTGGCTTCGGCGTCGCTCGCTTTAAGTATCTTTACCGTCAGGCTGTTATTGTGTTCAAGCGTGTTCAAAAGAGATTGTGCGAAAGGGCCGTTGTCCTCGTTCACGATGTTGGCGGTGCCGTGAAAGAGGTTCTGGCCTCCGAATGCGCCGTAGATGAGCGCGAAAGTGACCACGGGGAGCAACAGGCTGAAAGCCAGGTCCCCCCTGTCCTGCAGATAAGATTTTATCTCGCGCAGCGCGATCGCCAGTGCGTTCTTCATCTTTTCAGTCCCGCAGGCTGCGGCCGGTGAGGTTGAGGAAGACGTGTTCCAGGGTTACGGTGTCGGGGTTGCCGATCTTCTTCTTTAATTCGTACGGCGAGTCCATGGCGATGACCTGCCCGCCGTCGATGATGGCCACGCGCTTGCACAGGTGGTCGGCTTCCTCCATGTAATGGGTGGTGTAGAGCACTGTGATCCCCTGCTTCTGCAGGTTCTGGATGGTTTCGAATATCTTGTTGCGCGACTGGGGGTCGATGCCCACCGTCGGCTCGTCCAGGAATAGCAGTTGGGGGTGGCCCATGAGGGCGATGGCCAGGTTGACGCGGCGCTTCATTCCGCCCGAATATTTCTGGATCTTGTCTTTCCCTCGGTCGCTGAGTTCCATCAGGCGGAGGTTGGCGGCGGCCTGTTCGCGGGCCTCCTTGCCGGAGAGACCTGCCATCTTTCCGAAGAATATGAGGTTGTCGACGGCCGACATCTCTTCGTAGAGGGCCAGGTCCTGCGGGCAGACCCCTATGATCTCCCGGACTTTATCGGCCTGGTTCTTGATGGAAAAGCCGCCGATGGCGGCGTCTCCCCCGTCGGGGGCCAGCACCGTCGCGAGCATGCGTATGGTGGTCGTCTTGCCGGCCCCGTTGGGGCCCAGCAGGCCGAAACATTCACCCTTGTCGATGGTGAACGAAACCCCGTCGACGGCTTTTTGCCCGTTGAAATCCTTGCGCAAATCCTTGACTGCCACGAATGGTTCGGACATACGTGTACCTCCGGGAGGCCCGTTATGATTTTTCGATTATATGCGGTTGTTCTGGATATAAGCCGGGATGTCGGCCGGCGGCACCACGAAGTAGGTCTTGTCGCCGTTGGCTACGAACAGGTAGACGTCCAGCGCTTTGAAGGCGAAACTGCGCTCAAATTTCTGGAGGGCCTTGATAAAATCGGGGGTCGCCGGAAAGGCGATGCCGTATTTCTTGTTCGGGTCGGTCATGCGGGCCATCAGCTGGCCGAGTCCCATCTGGAAATTCATCTCGGCTGCAGAAAAGCCGCCCTTATCCTCGCCCTTGGCTTCCAGGATGAACGAAACGCCGTCCTTGTCCACTGCGAGGTCGGCAAATCCACCCGGCAGTTTGACCTGTTCCTTGACGGACCAGCCGTCCTGCTTGAGGCCGCGCTTGAGAACCCCGATAACATCGCTTTCCTTGAATATATCCACAGTCATCATCCTTTCTATTTTTTCTCGCATAGTTTAGCCACAAAAATCTGCGGGGTCAACTGCCCCGGGGGCATTACCGCCTTGCGGACGGCGAAATTTTGGTTATTGTGATTGTGTTACGGGTGATATATGATGGAGTCAGGGTAAAATCAACCGCAGGCCGCGGGTGGGAATCTATGCTGAGAAAATTTCTCTACACCGGCATACTGATCTCGCTGGTACTGGTGACCAACCAGGTAAGGGCCGATTCAACCTCCTCTGGCAGCACGCCCGTCGGTTCGGTTACAGTCGCCTCCACCATGACGAGCGGGGCCGTCGAAGTGCGCGTGATGGCTTCCCAGGCAGATGCGTCTGTTACGTCGGTGAATATGACCCTCTCGAGCGTGGAGATCTACCTCGCTACCGGCTGGACGAAGATGGCAATGGCACAGTCGAACAAAGTGGACCTCGTCCAGGCGGTCGGAACCGAGCGAACCGTCGCAAGCATGAAGAACCTGAACCCGGGCACCTACAACCAGGTCAGGCTGAATATCTCCGGGTTGGACGTGACCCCGGCGGGCGGCAAACCGGTGAAAGCCGCATTGACCCTAAATTCGATTTCCTTCACAAAGAACTACCAGGTGTCGATAAACAACACGACCGTTATCGTCATCAACTTCGATCCGGTAAAATCGATCGATACGAGCGTGAAGGACCATATCGCTTTCACCCCGGTGGCGAGCCTGCTGGTCGCCCCCGCCGGGGCCCTCCAGATAATCAACTTCAACCTTGTTCAGGGTAAGGTGGGCCAGGCTTATCATGCGCAGCTGGTAGCCATAGGCGGGCTCCAGCCGTACACCTGGACCATCACAATGGGGGACATGCCGGACGGGCTCGCACTCGACCCCGCAACCGGGGTGATTTCCGGTACCCCTTCCAAAGACGGAATATTCTTTTTCACCGCCAGGGCGGATGATTCGTCGCCGGTCAGGAAAAGCACCGCCAGGGCGACGGCCGGCGGCGTCGTGAACGCGGGCGAACCGGGCGTGACCATCCGCATCTCGCCATAGCTTTTTGCAAGTCGGTATAATTATTTTATGCATGGGGAAACGTGCATAAAAGGGCAGATTTGCCGGTTCCCGAGAGACGTAGAAACAAAAGATATGATCGAAGCGCGGCTCTACGAAAAACTCCCCGGGTCCATCGTCCGCTGCCACACGTGCCAGTGGCTCTGCAAGATACAGCCCGACAAGACCGGCGTGTGCAAGATGTACAAGAACGAAGCCGGCACCCTTTTCAACCTGAATTACGCGCATACGTCATCCGTCGCGGTCGACCCGGTTGAAAAGAAACCCCTCAACCACCTCTTCCCCGGCAGCCTGTGTTTTTCGCTGGGCGGCTGGGGCTGCAATTTCCATTGCATGCACTGCCAGAACTGGGATATCTCGTGCGTGGATGTCCCTAAAGAAGACCGGGGTAAAGCCGAAGTCTCCCCGCAAAAAGCCGTCGAACTGGCGATTCAATACGGATGCAAGGGGATCGCCTGGACTTACAACGAACCGACCATGTGGTTCGAGTACACCCTGGATTCGGCCAAACTGGCGCACGCTGCCGGGCTTTATTCCGTTTACGTCACCAACGGATATGCCACCGAAGAAGCCCTCGACCTCCTCGGGCCTTACCTGACGGCGTGGCGCGTGGACGTTAAAGGATTCAGCGACGGGTTTTACAGCAAACTGGCGCGTATCAGCCGCTGGCGCGGCATACTGGACGTCGCCAAACGCGCCAGGCATAAGTGGGGCATGCACGTCGAAGTGGTCACCAACGTTATACCGGGCATGAACGACGACGACGCCCAGCTAAGCGGTCTCGCAGGCTGGATAGCATCGGACCTTGGCGAACTGACGCCCTGGCATGTAACCCGTTTTCACCCTGATTACAACCTCCCGGATGTGCCCGCCACCCCCGTGGCCACAATCGAACGGGCGATATGCATCGGTAAAAAGGCGGGCCTCAAATTCATCTACGGGGGAAACATCCCCGGGCATTCGTCCGAGAGCACCGTCTGTTATAACTGCCGTAATCTCATCGTGGACCGGCAGGGTTATCAAACCGAAGTTATAGGCCTGGACGGCACCCACTGCAGGTTCTGCGGCGCGGACCTTAATTTCAGGATAGATATCCAGGGGGTTGCGAAATGACAGCGATGATTCGAAAACCAACGGTGGCAGGGTCTTTCTACCCTGGTTCGTCCCGGGAACTGGCGGCCATGATAGAGACCATGGTGGACGACGGCGCGGCCAAAGCCCATGTGTTCGGGTTGGTCAGTCCGCATGCGGGCATCATCTATTCCGGTGCGGTGGCGGGGGCCGTTATCTCGCGAATCCGCATCACGGACACCGTCATCATCATGGGCCCGAACCACACGGGACTGGGCAAGCCCTTCGCTATAATGACGTCGGGCACCTGGGAAACGCCGCTGGGGAACGTCGATATCGACGGCGCACTCGCCTCTAAACTGCTCGCCGGTTCATCCTATCTCGCAGAAGATTACGACGCCCACTTACGGGAGCATTCCATCGAGGTCCAGCTGCCTTTCCTCCAGCATTTCAAAAAAGACGTCAAAATCGTGCCCATCGTGCTCTCGCACGCCGGCGGAGAAGTTTACAAGGAGATAGGTCAGGAGATAGCGGAGGTGTTGGAAGGGCTTGGCCGCGAAGTCGTCATCCTTGCTTCGAGCGACATGACGCATTACGAGCCGCGGAAAGAAGCCGAGCGCAAGGACAACTCGGCCATCGGCGCCATCCTGGACCTCGACGAAGACGCCCTCCTTGATCGCATCGCCGCCGAAAATATCACCATGTGCGGCTACGGGCCTGTGGCGGCCCTCATCTCCGCGGCCAAGGCCATGGGGGCCCAGAAGGCGGAACTGGTGAAATACCAGACCTCTGGGGAAACATCAGGTGATTATTCCAGCGTGGTAGGCTACGCGGGCCTCATCATCCCCAGACCGGTCATGTCGCCGCTGGTGAAACTGGCGCACGAAGCCATCCGCGATTACATAGTGGAGGGCAGGGTCGCTCTGCCGCCCGAACCGCTCACTCCCGAGATGCAGGAAAAGGCTGGCGTGTTCGTTTCAATCCATGAGAACGGCGAACTGCGCGGGTGCATCGGCACTTTCGAACCCGCCCGCCGCAACGTGGCGGAAGAGATAATCGTCAACGGTATCAGCGCGGCCACCCGCGACCCTCGTTTTTCGCCCATCGAGGAGCATGAACTCAACAAGCTGGAGATCAGCGTGGACGTCCTCACCGAACCCGAGGCCATTTCAGGCAAGGAACAGCTGGACCCCAAAAAATACGGGGCCATCGTCCAGCGCGGGGCGCGGCGCGGCCTGCTCCTGCCTGACCTGGAGGGCGTAGACACCGCGGAGGAACAGATAGATATCTGCCGCCGCAAGGCGGACATCGGCCCGAATGAAAAGGTCCAGCTGTTCCGCTTCGAGGTGAAGCGTTACCACTAGCTCGAATTACGTTATTCCCGGGCGTCGACCTCGGGCAGAGGGGTCATCCGGGCCCGTGCGCCGGGCCTCGGGATGTTCCCCGAGGTTCTCGCACTCGAGGCTCGGGTGTTCTTGTCCTCGAGCGTTGGCTCGAGGGATCCAGAATAACGGGTCCTTGGATGATTGTTGCGTCTGGCTTGTCGGATCACCCTCTTGACACCCGGGTACAAGCAAGCCCGACAATGCCGGGGCGCGAAGGCTGTGTCATCCCGGCCCGCGAGCCGGGATCCAGAATAAACATCCCATCCCTTCCCGTTGTGGTAAAATCCATACGATTCATCTATCGAGGAGTGCCTCCGAATATGCGAATGCGTTACAGCGATGTGAACGAACTCCACTACGAGAAAATGGGCTCATTCTGGGGCAGGCTGGCGGTGTTCCTCTTCTTTGCCGTCACCCTGCTTTTTGCGGGCCTCTATTTTTACCAGAGGGCGCACGGGCCGCTAGGCGACAGGCCCGCCCCTGACTGGTATTACCTTATGATGTTTGGGATATTCCTGCTGGTGGGCGTCATCGTCATGAATTTTTTCACGCTCACCATCCACGTCACCACCGAGGGCCTTACCGTCGCGTACGGCATTTTCAAACAGCGTGTCTCCTGGGACAACGTTGCCGGTTACGAGATGGGGAAGGGCACGGGCCTGTTGAACTACGGCGGGTACGGGATACGTTTCGGGTACCGAAAAGGCGGGGCCGTGCTGGTTTACAATATCATGGGAGCCAGGCTGATAGTCCTTGAACTGCGGGCACCCGGGCGCTACAAGTATTTCGCTTTCTCGACAAGGCATCCCGAGGAAGTGGCGGCCCTTGTCGAGAAATGGGGCAATCCTGATTAGGCACTGTACCTCACAGGCGTAGATATGGACCTGTTCGATTTCAATTACGAGAAAGAGAAGCTGAAGGAAGCCCCCCTCGCCGCGCGCATGAGGCCGGCAAACCTGGCGGAGTTCGTGGGCCAGGAGCATATCATCGGGGCGGGGCATGTCCTGCGCACAGCCATCGATTCGGGCAAACTGCCCTCCGTCGTTCTCTGGGGGCCTCCCGGCTCCGGTAAAACGACCCTCGCCTACATCATGGCGCAGGCCACCTCCTCACACTTCAGCCCCGTTTCGGCGGTGAGCGCGGGTGTAGCCGACCTGCGGAAGATAATCGAAGAAGCCCGCGAGCGGCGCAAGATGTCGGGGCAGAGGACGCTCCTGTTCATCGATGAGATACACAGGTTCAATAAGGCACAGCAGGATGCCATTCTGCCCTATGTGGAGGACGGGACCGTCACTCTTATCGGCGCGACCACCGAGAACCCCTCTTTCGAGGTCATATCGCCCCTGCTGTCGCGCTCGCAGGTGTTCGTCCTGAAGCCCCTTGCGCCCCCGGAGATAGCCACGATTATCAACCGGGCCATCTCGGACAACGAACGCGGCCTCGGGGCCTTCAAGGTCGCGCTGGAAGAAAGTGCGCTCGACTACCTGGTTTCCATGTCCAACAGCGATGCCCGCACCGCACTCAACGCTTTGGAAGTGGCGGCCATGACTACCCCGCCCGACGAGAACGGCAGGCGTTTCGTTACCCTCCCGATGGTTGAAGACGCAGTCCAGCACCGGGCTATCCTCTACGACAAGAACGGCGAACAGCATTTCGATATCATCTCTGCATTACATAAAACTTTAAGGGGTTCGGACCCCGACGCGGCGCTTTACTGGCTGGCGCGCATGCTGGAAGCCGGCGAAGACCCCCTGTATATCGTGCGGCGGCTGGTCCGCTTCGCGTCCGAGGACGTCGGCATGGCCGACCCCCAGGCGCTGGTGATATCGATGGCGGCCCAGCAGGCGGTGCATTTCATCGGCATGCCGGAGGGCAACCTGGCGCTGGCCGAGGCTGTGGTCTACCTGGCGACGGCCCCCAAGAGCAATTCGCTGTACACGGCCTATTCGGCGGTGAAGAAAGAAGTTACGGCAGGGCGCAACGAGCCCGTGCCCCTGCACCTGCGCAACGCCCCCACTAAGCTTATGAAGGACCTGGATTACGGCAAGGGGTACAAATACGCCCACCAGTTCGAAGGGCACTTCGTCAGGCAGGAAAATCTGCCCGAAAGCCTCAAGGGAAGGCAGTTTTACGAACCGGGCGAGCAGGGGTTCGAGAAACAGGTCCTGGCGCGTCTCAGGGGGTGGTGGCCGGAGAGGTACAAGCCGAAAACTGAGAAGCCGGGGGAATAATCAGTTTTATCATTCCAACCCCAACTCCCCCGTGTCATCCCGGGCCGAGACCAGGGATCCATTATATATCCTGGCATTAACAATGCTGAAAGCTGAGTGCTGACAGTTGCATCGGTTGACACTCACCCCCCGTCCGCATATACTTATAAGGTTGACGCGGGGTGGAGCAGTGGCAGCTCGTCGGGCTCATAACCCGAAGGTCGTTCGTTCGAATCGAACCCCCGCTACCAAATAAATAATAAAGCCCCCTGGTAATTCAGGGGGCTTTTTCTGTGTTTCTCGAATAGTCCGGTTTTTTGTTCAGTTCCATTTTATAGAGAACTCGGTGCAGTCGTTGCCTTTAGCTATCGATTTTAGCGTTTGCAGTTGGACATTCTTGCAACCGCAGATCTCCAGAGAGCGCGTCACCCAGCCGGAGATTCTCAATTCGATCAGGCGGTGCATTCCGGGGAATTTGGTTATCTCTAGTGTCACGCTATGGGATTGCTCGTTCGTTACTTTGATGACGCTGTCTTTGTAATAGGTGGCCATAATCTGGCTACCCTTGCCGATGATGAAACCGGGCGAGCCTAATTTCACAAACAGCTTGTAAACACCCTGTAAGGAGGACTCAGAACTGAATCTTCCGATTTCCGTGGCGAAATCTTCTTTTCCACCATAGAACATAGAGCTAATCTTCTGCATCGGCTCTACCATTGCCTCTGTGATCGGGTACCAGCTGCTGGCCATCGGGCTATTTATGATTGCCGCAGCCTGGGGCGAAAGGGATTTGAACCAATCATCATACCTGTTTGCGTGTTTGGCTCGAACGAAATCGGGGATTGATTTTACCGCGGTGCCTTTTACTTCCATGATTTCTCCTTATGCAATTACCGATGCCATTCCGCTTAAAGCAGCTATATCCGGCAATTTTAGGGTTGTTGCCGGGGTAGAAGGAAGAACCGCTCGGCTACAAATCGCGGGCTTGACGGCTTATCCGATTGGCTATTCAGGCCAAAATGCCGATGTTGTTACGGAACGGATCGAAATGGAAACCGATATTTCGAATAAGTTCCGTTTGGACAGGTGATGGTTCGAATCGAACCCCCGCTATCAATCAAACAATAAAGCCCCCTGATAATTCAGGGGGCTTCTTCTTTTCTTGACGATATTTGCCGAGATTAAAAATCAAACCCTCAACGAGCCGCGGAATCCCCTGGCGCTATAATAAGAGTCCGCGCCGTTGTGATACACGAAGACGTGGTCGTAGCGGCGATCGGCGAAGATAGCGCCTCCGAGTTTTCTGATTTCGGGGGGCGTTTTCAACCAGCTGGACGTTTTAGTATCGAAATTCCCGAGTTTCTGCAACTCGCGGTATTGTTCTTCAGTTAAAACCTCGATGCCCATAACAGCCGCCATACCCATGGCGCTGTCTTTTGGTTTAGCAGCTTTCCTTGAATCCAGCGCTTCGTTGTCATAACAGACATTTCTGCGGCCTTCGGGACTTTCCTTCGAACAATCATAAAAGATGTATCCGCCAGTCGTTTTATCATGACCCGCGACATCTGGTTTACCGCCGGTTCTCTCCATCTCATTGAGAGACCAAAGTTTTTCGGTATCAGCTTCAATTTTTATTTGCACTTTAACCCATTCAAGACCTTCATGGCGGTTCATGTTGGTATTAAAGCGCTCTTTCAAGGCTTTTAATAATTCTTCGCGTTGTCCGGGTGACAGAGTTTTAGTCTGCATTATGCCCTCCTCTCTATCGTAAAACTATCTTATCATAACTTCCGAAGCTGTCTTGCAACCGCGATCATTAGTGAAAGTAACGAGCGAATCGAATCCCCGCTGTCCATCATATAAAAAGCCCCCTGATGATTCAGGGGGCTTTTGGTTTAACACTCCATTTATGTTTATTCAGGCGGTTTTTAACTGCGCCCCGCAGCCGGCGCAGAAGGCTTTGCCCGGCGTTATTTTTGCTCCGCATCGAGGGCATGCCAGGGGAGTGGTTTGCCTGGGTTTCATCAGGGACAACAGCGCTTCACGGGCCGCATGCGCGTCCCCGCCTTTCAATTGGGTGCATTTTTCGAAGGCGTTGTAACTGGCGAACCTGTCGTGCAGTTGCGTTATTTTTGATTTGGGCAGTGCCTTCATCGCGTCCGCTTTGCGTATCGATTTCGAAGCCCTGTTTAAAGACTGGTCCGCGAACTCTTTTTTTATGGTCTCACCCATGGAAGCCCTTTTTACCGATTTATCCATGGAATATTTGGCTTCCATCAGGTCATTAAGGATCTGTTGGTTCGTCTGGTTTTCCATTTTTATCTGCCTCCCGTGTTGGCATCATAGTTGCCGCCGGTTTGTTGTGCGGCGCCTGACTGAGCCTGCATCTGCTGCATCTGTTCCTTCGTATAGGTAGCCGTTTTCCCGCCGGCCTCGGTGGTCGTGACCGACCCGTCTCTATGCAGGTCTATCCTGTTGCCTTGTTTATCTTGAACGTAACCGGAGCCATCGCTTTTGGTCTTCATCGTGGTGCCTTTCGAGTCCGTGATATCGGAGTTGCCCTGGGCGTCCCATGAGCCTGCCCCGTCGGGGCCTTTCATCTCACCTGAGCCGTCGCTCTTTATATCCTGGGTATTCCCCTTGTCGTCTTTGATGTGCATGTTGCCCTTGTCGTCAGTGGTCAGGTCTAACGTTCCCTGTTCATCCTTGACGTGTGCATCGGTAACATTCCCGCCTTTTATATCGACCGAATTACCCTTTTCATCCTTGATATGCGCCTCGTTGCCGTCCTGGCTGATATCGGCGGTATTGCCCTTGTCGTCCTTGATGTGCATGGTGCCCTTATCGTCGGTGTTGAGGTCGACCGTTCCCTTGTCATCCTTGATATGTGCGCTGGTCACGTTGCCGTCCGAGTTGATATCGGCGGTATTGCCCTTGTCGTCCTTGATATGAATGTTGTCGGCATCGTCAGTGTTGACGTCCATCGTGCCGCCGTCTTCAGTTTTGATATGGCCGTTCATCTTGCCGTTGGCATCGGCATTGATGAAAGAGCCGTCATGGAACTTGGCCCTCAGTCCGTTCTCGTCGACCGTGATCTTATCGCCATCAGGAGTTTCGCCTTCGAAAGAGCCATCCTCCTTGATGGTTATTTTATTGCCCTGTTCGTCGGTCATGGAACCGCTCATATTCCCATCTTTGTCGATTTTCATCGTGCCGCCGGGAGTGGAGATGCTGGCGGAACCATCCTTGTTCATCGTCATTACGGTACCGTCATATGTGGTTAAAGACCCTTCAGGGTAGCCCTCCTTCGGGCAATGCAGTGTACCGCCATAAGGCGATTTTACGTCGATGCTGCCATCCTTATTGAGGGTGGATCCGCCTGTCCGGCCGTCCGGCAAGGTTATCTCTATTTCACCGCTAGGTTTTGTGACCTGCAGCCCTGTTTCGGGGCTCCACTCTTTTTTCGTGCCGTCGGGGTAAGAAGTTAGACTACTGCCGTCGGGTCCCTCCGAATAGGTAGTGCCGTCGGGATAAATCGTGGTAACCACTTTGTCCGGAGTCCGGTTGATGATCGTCCCGTCCGGTTGCATCGTGTTGGTCGTGCCGTCCGGCAGGCGCTGAGATTGGAACTTGCCGTCAGCATCGTAGGTGCTTACGGTACCGTTCGGCTGGCGCACCGTGAGAGTTTTATCCGGGTTCGTTTCGACGGTGGTTCCGGGAGGGTCATCGGGGTTTGTCGAAGGCACCGGACCCTGCGGTACAGGGGGTTCTTCAGGCACATCAGGCGGTTCCTCGGGCGGCGGGCCCACCTCTCCGGTTGCAATATCCTCTCCCGCATCTTCGGGTATTTCCGACTCGTCCCCGCCTTCGGCTGACTGCCCGACGATGACTCCGGCACTTACTCCGGCGACACCGCCCGAAAAGATACCCGCAAAGGTATGGTGAGCACTTTCAAAGTCGAATAGCTGCGATAGGAGAGAATGCCCGGAAAATCCCGGGAGATTGACGTGGCTCAAGGCTCCCAAAGCTACCAGGGGAGCCAGAAGGCTCATCGCGCCGTATACCCTTCGGACCGGGGCCGGTTCAGCTTTGAGAAAGCGCGGCAGGACCCTGGCTACCAGCAGCAGGGCCAGCCCTATCCAGGCAAAATAATATCCCACGCCGAAGAAAGCTTTCAGGATGTGCACTCCGGGCCTTCCGGTCAGGTAGCCCGTGAGGGTCGGGGAAAAGGTGTAAAGAAGCAATCCTGAAAGGGCCAGCAGCCAGTGGTCTATCTTCTCGAGGTTCATGCTGCCCCAGTACATGAGTATGATGCTGATGAAAACGATGAAAACAAAACCCGGGAAAATATCGCCGGAGGGGCGGGAGAACAGATTTTTAGGTATGGCGAATACGATGCTTATGTATTTCGGAATCGTATTAGGCGTATGGCCGCTGGGAAGCGTCATGTAGTCGGCTATCGGTAAAAGGAAAGCTAAAGAGAAAAAGAGTTTGGCCACTACGGGGCATAGATCGTTAACCAGGTCCTGCCAGGGTTTGAGGTGGAAAGGCAGGCGGTTGAATAGTTTCAACACTACGAACCCGGCCAGAGTGGCCACTAAAAGGACGACGATGCCGCTGAGGAAATATCCGATTATCAGGCCGGCGAGGATGGAGAGCAGGACGGGGAAGCCTTCTTTGGTGAATAGCCATCTGGTGCGGGCTGCAAGTGACTGTTTGACGCCTGCATCTTTTTTCATGTATCACCCCTCTAATACATCTCTATTACACCCCTTTACGCGCCAATTGTATTACAGGGGGAGGAGGGATTCAATAGAAAAATGCCTAAAATTTTATTGATTTTACAAAAACTGAGGTATGGCGCGTTTCACCCGGCACGCGGAGTACATAACGAAGCCCCCTGAATCTCAGGGGGCTTTTTCTATCGTAACCGGGGATCTTGGGCGGGGGCTTACCCGGCCTGTCGCTTTGCGGCATGCACCACGGTCCCCTGGGGCTAAGCCTGGTTGTCAGTGTGGCGTAAAAGGACTCTTAGCACAGGATATTCGATGGTTATGCCCTCGGCTTTGAAACGCCTGTGCAGGGCCTTTATAAACTCGTGTTTCAGAGCGAACTGGCTGATGCGGTCTACCGATTTCAATAACACGGTGAAGTTGATATTTGAGTCGCCGAATTCTTTGAAACGCACCTCGGGTTCGTGGTCTTTGGCCGCTTCAGGGCACCTGAGTGTTATTTCACGTGCCACATCCAGCGCCACCCTCTCAACTTCGTCGAGGTCGCTCTCGTAGCTGACCCCGCAGGGCACGGCGAACAATTTAGACAACTCGGCTGCTTCAAAGTCGGTCACCACTGCGTCTGCCAGTTTAGAATTAGGCAGGACTATCAGGTTGCCCTGCCAGTGCCGGATTTTTGTTGTGCGCCAGCCTATGTCTTCGACCAGGCCTTCCTGGCCGCTGTCCAGTAAGATATAGTGGCCTTTTCGTATCACTGCGTCGGTGATGACATAAGTGCCTGCCAGGAAATTGCTGAGGGTGGGTTGGAGCGCTACGGCGACCGCCAGGCCGCCCACTCCGAGGCCGGCGATAAGCGGGGTTATTTTGATATTCAGGTTGTCGAGGATGAGGACTAAAGCCATCCCGTACACAACCACGTTGCTCACGCGCTTGATGACAGGGATGAGCTTGTCGTCGATATCCGTATGGGTGCGGCTGGCCACCTCGCCGCCGTACCAGGTCAAGATGGCGCCGAGAAAACGATCGGCCGCCAGTGTTCCGATAGCGATCGCGGCGATGATGCCGGCACGGTTGATGATGCCGAGATTGTCTTTTAATTCAGGCAGGCGTACCAGCGCCATCCATAGACCGAGCGCAACCAGCACCAGGTAAACCGGGATATCCAGGGCTTTTACGATATAGTCGTCGAGATTGGTCTTGGTTCTTTTAGTCAGCAGGCCGAGGAACTTGCCGAAAAACAGGTGAGAGAATAAAGCCAGGACTAAAAACAGCAGGAAGATCCCTGCGGAAATTAACCATCGCTCCCACTCGGTTGTTATCGCTATCGCTGCTATCATATCCAAATTCTCCCAGCCAAAGAGTATAGCATGCCGGTAAACGGCTGTGGAGGTATCTACCGGTCAGGAATCACTTGTCTTAGTTCTTTAATCATATTCCGGAATACACTTTTGCCGTATGCGCAATCCACGTGTACAGCGAGTATTTCCCCTGACATGCTGAACGGGTAAAGCCGGCATACCACAGGATTTGCCTGATGTATCTCGCATCGGTGTTCTGCCTGGTTACGAAAGGGACAGGGGAGCGAGAGCCATCTGGTGGGTTCTCTCGGGGTCGGGCCCGGCTTGGCGCCTGCGCCCTGCGTGGTCATCTGTAACAGCTTTTCTACGGGTATATGGGAGGCCGCGCCGATGGCATCCAGTTCTGCCTCGAAAACTTCTACACCGGGGGAATCCGGGCGGTTCGGGTTCGGGCTGCAGCATCTCCCGCAATTTTCGCACTTGCCTTCATCGAGGGCTTTCCGCACGTTCACTTGGGACCAGGGGATGCCCAGCGAGAGGGCGATATCGTCGGCCGCCGCCGCATCCATCAGCTGTTCGATCTCCCCATCGGTCAACTCGATCGTGCGTTTACCTTCAAGGTGCCCCAGGTTATGTTTTTTCAGGTCGAGCTTGACCCTGTTGTGAACGGGCTTGTCCAACTAATACTCGCTTTCGGGGTCAACGATTACCTTTTTCCCATGTGTCATATTCGCCAGATAGACGCCGCCTATTACCAAGATTGTACCCGCGCTCTGGGCGACCGAGTATCCCTCTTTCAGGATGATGACCCCTGCCAGTATCGCCACCAGCGTCGCCAGTCCCGCGAAAGAAGAGGTCCGGTTGGTGCCGATGGAGGTCAGGGCGAAATTATACATCAGGAAAGCGATGATGGAACAACCTATCCCCAGGTAGAGGATCGCGATTAAAAACTCGTGGTTGTTGAACGGGAGCATCACGAAGGCCTTGAGCGAATCGTTCCGCGCGCTTTCCACGAGTGCCAGGACGGTGAAAACCGCCGCCCCCATCGCCATCATGGCGTAGGTCTTTTCCGCGCTGGAAAATTCAGCAGCCCTTTGGGCATAAACTGAGTAAAGCCCGTAGGAAACAACGGCGATGAGCAGCATCAGGTAGCCGAGGGGGTTGAAGGTCGCGCTCAAACCTTTGGCCGCCAGGATGGCGATGATGCCTATGGTGGTGAGGCCCACGCCTCCCACTTGGAGTTTTGTGGGCGGCTGTTTCAACATGAAAGTTGAGAGCAGGAGTGCCCCGACAGGGATGCAAGCGATGATAGCGCCGCTTTCGGAGGCGGAGGTCAGTTTGATGCCGACGGTTTCGCCGATGAAATAGGAACCCGGCACGAAGACAGCCAGCAATAATAATGCTTTCAGTGATTTATTACGAAAATCCAGCTTCACGATGCGCAAGAGCGCAAGCAGGCTCATCACCAGGAGGGCGAGCACGAACCGCCACGCGAGGAGGGCAAGCGGCGATACGGTATCCGTCACCGTTTTGGTGAACATGAAACTGAAGCCCCAGAGGACTTCACACGCAAGTACGCAGAGGATGCCGAGGGGCGATTTATCTTTTAGGGGCAATAAAGCAGCCTCTTTCTAACTGGATTAGAAATATTAACATGAAATGGAAATTTGTTCTTTTTACAAAGAGTGTAACTAGGTTACCTGGCCTTAGGGATATTTTAGGCAAGTTTTAAAACAAAATTCACAACGCTGGTCGGTAATAATCGCGGGAATTCCTGGTTACTCAAAAATATCATGAATGTGGCAGTTGTTATGACAGAATCATATTGATTATAAAAGTTATGAACAGAAACCGGCGTACCCATCAGAGAACCCCCTGGTTTATCAAATATCTCTTTACAGACCCAGCCTAAGCCTTCCGGTTTTTGGTTTTATTCCAGTCGAACATTGATTCCTGCTGCACCGCGATAGGTAAAACCGATATTGAAGCGAATTCTTACGCCAATTGTGAAAATATCCCAAAGGTCTCGTGCGTTTGAAATATGCAAGAATATGGGATCATTTGTTCCATCGCGGCTAATAATAATATATGAAGTTTCCTTTTTTGAAACTCTACCGGTAAAATCTACGAGTTTGTCATTTTCAGAAATCATCCCTTTAATTTCACGTTTGGCTTGGGGAGATATCGCTCCATCTTGTAAAATATTAAATACCTTTTTGCTATCGTCTATATGGTCGTCAATATAAAGTTGTCTCGCGTACCAGTATTGGGCGTCAAAATTTGAATCGCCCGGGGTGAATGATCGCTTTAGATGGTATTCAATTTCTCGTCCGATTTCCCGGTTGAGTGAATTGTTCGTATCAATAAGGAACCTCGCAAATCTAAAATGTAATTGCTTGCTGTCTGGTGAGGCCTCTAAGGCTACTCGATACACTTGCCCTGCTTCACCTGGTTCGCCACTTTCAGCTAAATATCTTGCTAAGCGTAAAGCCACGGGCGTATATTTGGGATTTAGTGTGAAGGATTTTTTTAATGCCTCAAACGCTCGCGCATTGGCTTTAATTAAAATATAATATTTTCCCTCTGCATCCAGTAAGTAAGAGTCATCTGGGAATTTCTGGAATCCTTCTTGCAAAATATCCTCGATATTACGGATGATGGTGTTGTATGTTATTTCATCAAAATCAGGGTCATTTTTTTCGAGTAATTTTGCTAATTTATGCAAATATATTTTCCCAAGAGAATGGTACCCATGTGGTTCACTTGCCTTCGGTCCGATGAGTCTTTTCGCAATTTTTATGGCCTCATCGAGATGCGCCTCTTCCTCCAAAGAAGTTGAACTTGATTCTGCCCTCCGAATTTCAAGTTCGACAAATGAATGTACGATTGAGAGATCCCTTTCGTTTAAAGAACTAGCTTTGATTAAGCAATTTTCTGCATTTGCGAGATTGCCATTTGGCCTATTCATTTCGTAGATAGCCATTTGATGATGAATAAAGGAATCATCTCTGGCAATCTCTAAACCTTTCTTAAAAATAGATTCGACCATTTTGGGGTCTGGAAACATATCAAGCAAACTGCGCCCTCGCATTAGCCTCCGATAAGCCGCTCTATCAGCGTCATATGCAATATTGAGTGCGTCAATTGTTCGTAAATACCAATCTAGGCGGGAAATCTTGTCAGTAAGGATTCGCTCGAAAACAATTTCAGCGATGTGAGAATGACGGGTCGTGTACACATAATCTCTTGTCGCAGAATCGTATTCGGTGAAAATTACTTTTTCCAAAGGCTTGAAAAATTTCTCCACAAAATCTACAAAACGTATGTTGAATAGTCGTGAAACCACCCCGGCTCTTACTGGGACATCGAACCGATATAACAAGCTTACAGACAAATATATTAATTTCGCTTGTTCAGGTTTTATTTGATTATATTCATTCTCGATTATTTCCTCGAACATTTTTCCTAAAGTAGCCTCATGCAATGCAACTAATAATTGGCGCCCCGCTCGCTTTTCGAAGGCTATTTTCCGCTCCTCTGGGGACGAATGTGTGAGAGTGCCTAACGAATGATGCCTTTCGAGAAGATCGAGAAGAGATATGATTTCCGATTCAAGTAGGTAACCCACTTCAATTTCATTTGTAATGAATCGGTCAAGTGGTTCACAAGTTACATTCCATTCATTTGTTCTTTCCGACGCTATGACTGTAAGAGGTATTTTGAATGATTTGCATTTTTGCAATAAGTCGACGAGGATATTGACTTTTTCGGACGCTTTGTCGACGAATAAAAATATTCTTTCCTTAGTTTTGCTCGATATTTCCCGAAACGCTTCAAAGGGCAAGTCGCCATGGGGTAAGGAAAACAAGCAAAGCTTGTCGTAATCGATAGCCGAATCATAAGCAATTCGTCGCAGTAACACTGTTTTACCGGCACCAGCATATCCCTTCAAAACATGCAATTGGCAAACAGAACGCCCAGGTAGTTCTTCCCCGAGAATGATATCTGATATTATTTCATCCCCAATGTGACGCCTAACGTCTAAATTTTGTTCTATTGGAGACCATTTACCATGATATCCACGATAAAAATCCACTGCTTTAACCTGTTCAATAGGCATATCGGTATGTATGTATTCGACGTCATTTTCTAAAAAATTCAAGGTATTCCCGGTGAGAGTTGAATCGGTCACTGCAAATTTCTTGTTGATTGGGTGGTTTGGTTTTGGTAGGAGTGTTTGGAGTCCGCGAACATCCGACGGAATCTTCTGGTCGATTGCGGTAATAAAATCTTCAAAAGTTCCGTCAAGAATTGTAATTCTGCGCGTATCCCAATAACGCACCTCGGGGGGCGGAATATTGGGGCTGACAATGTAATATCGCGGCCTACTCTCTTTAAGTGTTTGTTCTACATTAGCTAGGATTTGTCTTAAGTCCGGGTCCATTAGTTTAGAACCAACGAATATGACTGGTTTTTCGTAGCCCCAGCCCAGGAACATTGAGAATAATCGCTCTCGTCGGCTTTTAAAATCGTTAAACTGATCTATCGTTAGAATTAATGGAGTTTTGTCATCATGTGTATTTGTTATGCAGCCATGCAATTTAACATAAGCGGCATTTCTCTGATTCTTTAGTTTTGTTTCAACTCTATCGTCGTCTTTAATGAAAGGAACGATCTCTTGGATACGTTTATTGTTAGCTAAATAAGCTTTTTCAAGTATTAAGTCATAATTTGTGGTTGCGATTCCATGCCAAAGGAAAGAAGGAATTTTTAAATGAAATGGGGTGGGCTCGAATTGTGTGAATAGTTCGCGGATGTAGTCTTGGACTGCGAAAAGGTTCGTCTCAGATATCGCTAATTCCGCCACAATGGCCAAAGGATGATTGATATAATTTAGGCCGAGAAATTTTTCAGCTAATATTTTTGCCAGTGTTGCGCCATCTGGCATCTGTTCACCACTTTTACTTTTTGATCCAATTGAAGCGCCTGAACCTAAGAAAAGGACTGCCTCGCCACCTTGAATGCTATCTTTGAGGGATATTGGTATTTCCATATTTTACACCTCAAAACATTTTTGGTCTTAAGAGCCAGGGAATTTTTTGAATTATAGCATGTCATGACCAAGGACTTTAATATAATTAAAACAATAGTCCGGTTTATTAAAGAACATTTTACAATTATTCATGAACATAGCTTTTCTCCTTGGTATAAAATCTTCCTAGGAGGGAAATTACGATGCAAAGGATAACCCCGAATCTCTGGTTCGATACCCAGGCAAAAGAAGCCGCCAACTTTTATGTTTCCATCTTCCCCAATTCCAAAATCACCGGGATCTCTCATTACGGGGAAGGAAACGCGAAGGTGTCGGGTATGAAAAAGGGCACCGTGATGACCGTCACTTTCGAACTCGACGGCCAGCAGATGATGGCTCTCAACGGCGGCCCTGTCTTCAAATTCAACGAAGCCGTCTCCCTGGTCGTCAATTGCATGACCCAGGACGAGATCGACCATTACTGGGATTCCCTGTCGCAGGACGGCGACCCGAAAGCCCAGATATGCGGATGGCTGAAGGACAAATACGGCGTGTCCTGGCAGGTGGTCCCCGTCGCTCTTGGCGAGATGATGCAGGATGAAGACGCTAAGAAAACGGATAGGGTCATGGCTGCTTTGTTGAAGATGAAAAAAATCGATATCGCCACCCTGAAGAAAGCCTATCTCGGGAAGTGACGGGTTACTCCATCCCCTAAATAATAGAGCCCCCGAATCAAAATTCGGGGGCTCTATTATTTGCGACGGATGAATTCAACCCCTTAAAATGGTATCATTTTCATCCATAACCATTGACTTAAAAGGAAACGATAATGGCAGAACCCAAAGGGCAAGGTGAATCGAAAATAGCCGTCATCGCGGCGGTTGTAGGCAATCTCTCGATCGCTGTCATCAAGTTTGTCGCCGCGGCCATCACGGGATCCTCGGCCATGCTTTCTGAGGGCATCCACTCCCTGGTCGATACGGGCGACGGCGGCCTGCTCCTGTTGGGCATGAAAGAAGCCCGGAAGCCCCCCGACGAACTTCACCCGTTCGGCTACGGCAAGGCGCTATATTTCTGGACGCTGGTCGTTTCGGTTTCTATCTTCGGCATCGGCGGCGGCGTTTCGTTATACGAGGGCATCTCCCATATCATGCATGTGACGCCTGAGGCTTTGAATGCCAACCCCCTTGTGAGCTATATCGTCCTGGTACTGGCGGTTTTTATCGAGGGCACGTCGTTCGCCGTGGCGTTCAAGCAGTTCAACCTTGCCCGGGGAAAACTGGGGATTTGGACTTACATAACAACCACTAAGGACCCCAGCACTTATACCATCGTGTTCGAAGACAGCGCCGCGCTGGTCGGCCTCACCTTCGCGTTCATAGGCATATTCTTCGGCCACCTGCTGAAAAACCCTTACCTCGACGGAGTGGCTTCCGTTCTTATCGGCTTGTTGCTTATGAGCGTGGCCTTCATTCTGGCCTTCCAGACGAAAGGTCTGCTGCTCGGTGAGGGCGCCGACCCTGCCATAGTAGCCGATATCCGCAAGCGAGTGGAGTCCGACCCCGCCGTCAATAAGGCCGCCGAGATCCTCACGATGTACATGGGGCCGTATGAACTCCTGGTGAACCTGGGAGTCACTTTCGAGGACAAAGTGACCCCCGAAGAGATGCATGAGTCCATCCACCGCATCGAGGACGATATCGAAGAAGCCTATCCCGAAATCACCAGGGTTTACATCGAAACCGAATGGACCCCCGGGAAAACGCGGAAGACGCCGCGGCGCCACGTTCACTGAAGATACTTGAAGGGAAGCTGCCTGTCCGTTTCGGCTCAGGCTGGAGACTGACGTCTAGGAAACCTGCGACTCTGGAGCCGGGACGGCTTGTCCTGTGGAAAAAGTAGTTTCGAACCAATCAACGATGATTTTTTTTGAATTATTAAAAGGTGGATCCCCGGCCATAAAAGCCATAAAACATATCAAAATTGTACAAATGACGGCGGTAAGTAAGAATTTATTCATTTGATTCTCCTACTTATCAACCCGGTTTAGATGCAAAGATAATTTCAGGATCCGGTTCATGGCGACAGGATACGCCGCGGATTGGGCATAAACAAGGTTTTTACAGTACGATTTCCGAGGAACTTTTGTACCGTGGCCGGACCCAAGGCCCGGGATGACACCCCCCATTGTTGTCATCATCTGACTTGCCTGTAACCGGGTGTCAGGAGGGTGATTCGACAATCCATCGTTTTAAGGGCGAAGTTACTGTATAGTTGCGCACTAACGGAGGGGAATGGTACGAGAATACCTGGCCGCCTACGGATTCTGGATCCCGGGTCACGGCCCGGGATGACCACCCCCATCGTTGTCATTGTCGGACTTGCTCCGACAATCCAGGCGTAAGCCCAGGGTTCGAGGCCCGGGTCTACCGCCCGAGGATGCCCACCCCCATCGGTGTCATTGTCGGACTTGTTCCGACAATCCAGATGTAATCACCGGGTTTGATGCCCGGGCGCGGCCAGGGATGCTAGCAGGCGCCGGGCCGTTTATTGTCCCGATATACTGTCCGCGAATGCCGCTACCTTTTTCTTCCAGCCTTCTTCCAGCGGCCCCTTTATGCCTATGACATGAACTTTTCCCTCAGCCACTTTGGACAGGCCTTTTCCCTGGAGGATCGAGTTCATCCTAGCGATCACGCGTTGCCTCTTGCTCAATTCTTCATCGGTAGGCACCTTGCCTGTTTTCTTGTCGGGGGCGGGGGCCGATTCCGTAGTGAATATCGCGTATTTCGTTCCCTCCGGCAGGTCAAGTTCCTCCAGGAAACTGGTGACGCTTGATGTCGGGCTGCCCAGGCGGGCTGGAGAACTGAATACATACAGGTCGGCCGGGGGGAGCTGTTTCGCATCGGAGTCTTTCACCGCGTGGATGTTCACCGAGGCCCCTTTAGCCGCCATCTGGTATTTAAATTCTTCCGCAGCGGCTGCCCCGTTGCCGTATTTGGAGTCATGGTAGTATTCAATCTTCACGGATAAGCTCCTTGTCATTTTCCCGATATCTTACACCCTGAAAACGCAGTTTTCATTATGCGAGGGCCGATAGGGGATACCCGCACGGCCTTTTTATGATTGCCCGGGGGAGCGACCTGTTCAATCACAAGATAGAGGAGTTCTTCGGGGGGGGATAACGCGGGCACCCGTTGATCGCCTGAAATCAAAAACCCTCCGAAAATCCGGGGGTTTTTTGACGCGCATCCCAGCCGTGCCCGGCCTGGCTCAAGTTCAGTCTTGGGCCATCATTTCTTGTCTGAAATCAAGCGTGCGTTAATACCGGGCCTGCGCATTGGGCGATTTTGTCCAGAAGCTCCCTGAGATTGAACGGCTTGGTGACATAATCGGCGGCGCCCACGTTCTTGGCAAATTGTTTGTTCAGCTGGAAACCCACCGCCGTCAACATGATGATAGGTATCCCGGCAGTCTTCGGGTTGGATTTCAGGCTGGATGCTACCGCGTAACCGTCCATCTCGGGCATCATGATATCCAGCAGGATGACATCCGTTTTTTGGCGGGCGGCTATGTCCAGCCCGTCTTTGCCGTTTGACGCTGAAAGCACGTTGTAGCCGTAAGCAGTAGCCATGTCCCGTACGAGTTTGACGGCCATCGGGTCATCATCGATAACAAGCAGGTTCTTCACATAGTTCTCCTTTTTTTATCGGCAAAGTAAAATAGAAACGGCTGCCTTTGTTTTTTCCGTCGCTCTCCACCCAGATATTTCCTCCGTGAGTTTCGACGATACGTTTGCTGATTGCCAGTCCCAATCCGGTGCCCGGTGTTTTAGAAATCAGGCCGCTCTGGACTTGATAGAAATCGGTAAAAAGTTTATCGATGTGTTCGGGAGGAATCCCGATGCCGTTGTCGGCCACGCTGAAAACGAGGGTGTTATCGTCGTTGCGGCCCTGGATATTGATGCTGCCGCCATCCGGCGTAAATTTCACGGCGTTGGAGAGCAGATTGAACATAACCTGTTTGATCCTGCGCTCGTCTATCGAATATTCACGGGTTTGCAGTTCCGGGGATACCTGAACATTAATCTTGATCCCTCGCCTGGCGGTTTTTTCCTTTACCATCAGGAGGCTGCTGTTTATCAGGTTCTGGATGTTTACGGGTGAAAATTGCAGTTCCACCTTGCCTGCTTCTATCTTCGCAAGGTCGAGTACGTCATTGATGAGTTCCAGTAAATGCCGCCCGCTGGTCAGGATGTCATCGATATATCCGGATTGCTTTTCATTGAGAGGGCCGTATAATTTCTGTTCGAGAAGCTGGGAGAACCCCAGGATAGCACTGAGCGGGGTGCGGAGTTCGTGGGACATACTGGCCAGGAAATCGCTCTTGGCTTGGTTCGAAGCATTGGCGGCCACCACAGCCTGTTCGAGCTGTTCCGTTCTCTCGGCAACCTTGGCTTCCAATCTCAGGTTAAGCAATTTGAGGTCCTGGTTCAGTCGTGCCAGGGACTCGGCCGCATTTTGACGCTCCGTGTTATCGATGAGAGTGCTCACGAGTTGTTTTCCGTTGGCATCGTCAGTTTGAACTATAGTATTCTGGGATGCCCAGAATTTCATGCCGTTATTGCGTTTCCAGATGGTTTCGAAATTTTTGACCACCCCGTCTTGCTCCAACTTCTGAAACAGGCGTGTTCTTTCTTCAGGATCGGCATACAGCGACCACGCATAAAGGTCCTGGATCTCATTTTCCCCATGAAAACCGAACATCTCCAGGGCGGTCTTGTTTGCACTCAGTATCTTGCCGTTGGACAAGGACGTCACTATCCCGATAGGGGCATTTTCCACTAGGTTGCGGAACTTGGCTTCGGATATCCTGAGGGCCTCTTCGGCATGCTGGCGCTCGATGAGTTCGGTTTCGAGCACTGCTCTCCGGGTAGATTCGGCTTCAGCTTCCTTTTGCCGGGTGATGTCGTGCAGCATCACCAGGTACCCGCTGATGCAGTTCCGCGTGACGATGGGAGAGGTGCGGAGTTCATAGCAGCGCTTGTCGGGGTTTCCATCTGGCGAGTGGATAATGATTTCCCTGGAATCGGCCTCGGCTTGACTCGGTTGTGGTTGGCCCGGCAAAACACGCTCATACGCCTGCCCGATGACGTCACGCGTCCCGCTGCCGAGAATAGCCCTTGCTACGTAATTGAGTTCAATCACGCGCAGTTCGCTATCCAATACCATCACGCCGTCGGACATGCTTTTAAAAACTACGTCGTAGGCCACCGGCATGATATCCAGCAGGTGGAAGCGGGAAAGGCCCCAAAAAAAGGCGGCCCCGGTGATGGTAAAGGCAAATGGCGTCGGATCGATGGCCAGCACCGTGGTGCCGAGGTAAAAGACGTTGGCCACCCAGGGCACCGCGGTCCCCAGCAGGACGACGACGAGCTGTTTCCGGTAGATGCCTGACGATCGCGTGAACGAGCTGTACAGCATGACCGTGCCAGCCAGGATGAGGCCGTAAGAGTAGGCTGTGTGGGCCCAGAACCAGTAACCATGAGTGACGGCGTCAACCGGAGGTGAGACTGATGTGTTTAGCCAGATGTCCTTCCACATCAGGTGGGTGGTGCCATTCGTCCAGACGTTTATCAGAGTGATTGCCGGGAGGATGCAAAGCAGGATCAGCCTGCCCCGCGTAAGCCACTTTTCACGCCCTGTGTATTCCAGCGTGAATACAAACCAGAAGACAGGCATGACGGTGATGCCGAAATAAGACAGGTTTATGCAGACTTTCTTGGCGTCGAGGCTGAGGGCGGAATATTCGGCCAATGCTGCCAGAGACCACCATGCCAGTGAAAGCATTAGAACCAGAAAGGACAGCGCCATAGTTTTTTTTCTGAATTTCCTCAATCTCAAAGCGAGCAGGGCCGCTCCGCAAAAAGCCGTCAGGGGCAACAGTGTATTGACGTTAATAATGAAGCGCATCTCTACCTCACGAACGCAAGGACGGCTTCGGCCCCGGCACGGGGTCCTTGTTCTTGTATCACACCGAGAAAAGCTTCAACGATTTTCGGATCGAATTGCGATCCGGAACACCTCATGATTTCGGCGATCGCCTGTTCGCGGGGGGTCCCGGGTCGGTATGGCCGGTCTGAAGTCATGGCGTCAAAACTGTCGGCAACGGCAACTATCCCCGTCCCTAAAGGCCATCCTTCGCCGGGTGCGGCTTGATTAAGCCCCTTGCCGTCGAAACGGTCGTGATGGTGGGCTATGATTTCGATGACTCTGCGGCTCGCGACCGGGCGGACGATGCCGGCCCCGACGATGGCGTGGGTCATAACGTGCGTGTATTCATCGGGTGTCAAAGTGTCGGGTTTGTTCTGGACAGCCGGGTTGACGGCGATTTTCCCCACGTCGTGCAGCAAGGCCCCCCAGCGGAGGTCTTCCAACTGATCTTCGGATATACCTACTTTTTCACCTATCAGGCAAGACAGTTCGCTGACCCTGCGCGAGTGCCCGCCCGTGTATGCGTCTTTAGCTTCCAGAGCCGAAACCAGCGATTCCACGGAATGCAGGAATGTCTCTCTTATCTTTTGTTTTTGGTCTTCAACCGTGTGTTCGAGCCCGCAATGGTACAGCCGGATCTTAAGTTCCAGCCGTTTCATTTCGAGGACCTTGTTAACGCTCTGCACGACCTGGTCCAGGTCGAAGGGTTTTCCGACATAATCATCGGCGCCGTTTTTCATGCAGTCGATGATGATGCGGGGTTCGGATACCGCTGTGGCCATAATGATGCCCGTGTCGGGATATTCGGATTGGATTTCGGGCACCAGCGCCTGCCCCGATTTGCCCGGCATCATCACGTCGAGGATGACGAGTTCGGGCGGGCTTTCCCTTATCTTGCTCATGGCTTCGAACGCGTCGCCGGCTTCGAGGCAAAAATAGCCTTCGAAGTCCAATCTGTCCTTCAGTATCCTTCGCATGAAAGGTTCGTCGTCAACGACCAGTATTGTGGTTTCAGGTGCCGATAGACTCATTGGTTCTTACAGCCTCGATAAACATATGAATGGGCAGGGTCCTTGTTTTGTCGACCTTGCTCAATGATGATTGTTGCGCTGTCTTTTTAATACCACTCCGAGGCGCATTTCATCAGTACTTTGGGTTCGACATCGTGAGCCGAATGCACTATTTCTTTTTTCGCTGCGGCAAGGTTAGTAAAATGCATGGAACGAGGTGTAAAACTGCCGGATCCAGCCGGGGAGTGACAGGAGGGAAAAAGAGGTCAAACGAGAACAACGGCAATTCGGACGGTGAACCAAATGGTTCATCGCCGTCCGGTCTAACCAAAGCTTCCGGCAGGGGATACGGCGTTTTTGTTAGAAAATATGAAGGACGGTCATGACATGAAAGAAGACGAGCAGATAAAAGGTGACCACCAGGCTGACATGCAGGTACCTGAACGCCGGCCGGTACCTGCCGCTGAAGCGGAACCTCATGACGAAACCGGTGATCAGGAGGAACATCAGGGATATGTAGAGCGTCGGGCCGAGAAAGTCCAGGGCTACTTTAATGAACCGGACCGGCGTCTGGAACGTAGCGTGAAAGGTGATGAGCAATAAAGCCAATATGTTTCCGAAAACATGGAGTTTCATGATTGGCTGGTATTTTTCATTGAGCCTGTGCTTCGTATAAAAAAATACGGGGGTGCTTAAAGCCAGGTAGACGGCGGCTGTGACGGCCAGCCAATGGAAAATATCCTGATTGCCGGCGATCACGGCCCCGCCGCTGGCGGGATTAAACAATATCAGGACTGCAGGCATGAAGGCTATCAAAATGGCGGCGATCCAGAATTCGATGCTTTCCAGGGGTTTTTTCATCCAGGTTCCTTCTATGCGTGCGGATGGCGATATTTTACTCTTACCGGGCAGTTTGCCACAACCAGATTCAATATAATGGTCAAGAAAACCAGGATGGGTATCTGTTTTTAGCCGTAAAACCTGTGCATGCGCAGGTTTTACGGCTGATCTCGAAGGCTATCAATAATTTGTCAGGCAGTGAGACCGCTGTCTTTGTTTCGATTCCTGATCGCCTCGATACGGGCAACCAGTTCGTCCGGGTTGAAAGGTTTGTGCAGGTAGTCATCCGCGCCCGGCCGGAGTTCCTTGATGACCACGTCCTGGGCGTCAACCGCCGTCAGGATGATGACGGGTACGGATGAAAACTTGCGGATCTCTTTTAGCAGCCCCGGCCCGTCCAGGCGGGGCATTATCAGGTCGATGATGACCAGGTCGGGCACTTTATCCTTAATCATTTCGAGGGCCTGAACACCGTCGGTGGCCGTCGATACCTGGTAGCCCGAGACTTTAAGCTTGATACCGACGAAAGCCAGGATATACTCTTCGTCATCCGCTATGAGTACGGAGAAAGGCCTCTTCGGCTTTTTCCCTGAGTATGCTTCCGTTCTGGATGAATCAGTATTCACTACTTTTTCTTCAACTATTTTCCTCGCTTCAGTATGGGATAAAAAGATGAAATAGTTATAAAATATACCCTGATTAAATGAAAAATATATGAAATCTCAAGAGATGGACAAACAGGTTTAAACGGGGATCAACCCGTTATCTTTTGAACCAGCGGGATGATCAGGAAGATGACCCCGACTGCCAGTGCAGCGGCGGCGGTGACCAGGACGGCGGCGGCGGAGAGGTCTTTCTCCCGTTTTACGAACTCGTTGTATGCCCCTCCGGAAAACCCATCCCCCAGCCGTTCGAGGGCCGTGTTGAAAAGTTCGGCGGCCAGAACCAGGCCGATGGACAGGAGGACGATCCCCCATGAAGAAAGGGAGATATCGTCGTAAAGGCCGATACCGACTGCGATTACCGCCGCCAGCAGGTGCAGGCGGAAGCTCTGTTCGGTTTTAACGGCAGCCCGCAGGCCTGCCAGTGCGAAGAAAAAGCTCCTGAAGAAACGTTTCATATCCTGTTCAGTATAGCGCTATCTTCCTCTGAAGATTTCGAAAAGCGAGTTCACGTATCTCAGTTTCGTTTTTCCCACCGGCAGTTTAAGCTGGTGCCGCTCCACCACCGCCATCCCGTTGATGCGGTCAAGTTCGGGTTTCAGCGCCAATATCCCGGCGTTGTCGCCGGCCTGTTCGAGGGCCGATATCCTCTTTTCCATCTCCACCGCTTTGCCGATGCGCGAAACCTGGGCGTCCGCCATTGCGGGGGTTATCTGCCCGTATTTTTCTTTAAGCCTGGTCAGGCCCGATATGGCGCCGTAAGTGGCGTCGACTATCTGCTGCCGGCTCATCCAGTCGGTCTCGTAATTGAGTGTGTCTTTCCATTCGGGCATGGCCAGTGCCCTGCGGTGATCTTCCAGGGTGCGGTGGATAAGCTTGTAGCCGTGGCGCCCGGGGTTTTCGAAGGCCAGGCTTCCGGGGTCGAGGAAGGGCGATAGCGGCCCGATGAACAGGAACAGCCGCTTGCCTGCCCCGAATTTCTTGTAAAGGTGCTCGCAGTAATCCAGCGTCTGGCTGACCGATTCCGTGGTCTGTTCCGGCAGGCCGATCATGAAATATATCTCCAGGCGCGACGCCCCGAGTTCGAGGGCCTTTCCAATGCTGGTTTCGAGGTCCTCGTTGGTGTAATTCAAGCCGAGCGCATGCCTGACTTTGGGGTCGTGGGAGTGGGGAGAGATATCGATGGCGAAACCGGGCTTGGCCCGGGCGATGGCTTCCAGGAACTGCTGACCTGGAGGGCTGAAAAGCTCGAAATCGACGGTGTTCTTGACCGGGTTTTTCTCCATCAGCTTCAGCAGTTCGTACGCTCGTTCCTCACCGCCCATGCGGATATCCCCGAGGATGAATATGGGCCCGCCGCTGAGGCGACTGATGTTCTGGATGTCCTTGAACATGTCGCCTGCCGTTCGGAAGGCGGTTTTGCTGCGCCCCACGGTGCGGCGCATGGCCGAATTGGAACCGCCGCAGAAGATGCAGTTGTGGTCGCAGCCCTTGCAGGTGAGCACCGCTGTGACGGGGTAGTTGAGCCATTCTTTGACGGGGATGGTGCTGGCCAGGTCGCGGTAGCGCAGGACAGAGCGCACGACGGCCGAGTAATGGTTCTGCATGACGTCGCTGATGTTATCGGGGATAAAACTGAGGCCGTTGTCATGTACTTCCCCGCTTTCGTCCTTCCACACCAGGTTGGGGATGGAAGCGACGTTTCCTTCCAGGAATTCCCCCATGAAAAGGCGCATGGGCTCCTCGGTTGAATCCCCCCGCATGACATAATCCACCTCGGGGTAGGCGATCAGCTCTTTCCAGAAATAAGAGGCGGAAAACCCGCCGAAGATGACCTTCGAACGCGGGTGGTGCCTCTTGACCAGCCTGGCGATTTCGATGGCCCCGTGGGCGTGCACCAGCCAGTGGAGGTCGATGCCGAATAGAGGTGCGTCGAGTTTCCTTATGAAGTCTTCGGCGTCGAAGCGGGCATCTTTCAGCATGCGCCCGGCCAGGTTCACTACCCTGACATGGTATCCCGCTTTGCCCAGGTACTCCGCCAGGCTCGAGAATCCTATCGGGTACATCTCGAAAGCGGGCGTGGACAAAACGAGGTCGCTTACCGGCCCGTAAAGCTGGGGCACTTTACGGAAATCGTAAACGTGAGGAGCGTGAAGAAGTATCAGGTCCGTTCCGGCCATCGTTCTCCCTGCCCGCCTACATCTTACTCGAAAGCAGCACTTTTTCTTTGGTCAGGGTGCGCGAGAGGATGAGATCAATCACGGTGCAAAGGAGCACGATGGCCGCGTAAACCAGGGGGAAGAACGCGAAAGACACTCCGAGGCCCCCGATGGTCTGCACGCCGACTACCAGCAGTATGAAAATGGCGGTGAAGATGAAATTGGCGATCCTCGGGTTAGAGATGACAAGTTGTATGAAGATGACGATGCTCACGACGGCGAATATCAGCACAGGGATGATGACGACGGCCGAAAGTATCGCCAGGAGGTCGGGGAAGATAAAGGCATGGGTGTTGGGTATGACGAACGCGAAGTTCAGCGCCAGGTAAGCCAGGACCGAGATGGCGAGGCCCACGAGCACGCTCGGGAGGGTCACGGCGAGCGATTTGCCTAACCATAACTGGGTGATGCTGATGGGGGTGGCCATCAGCGATTCTATATTGCGCTTGGCTTTATCGACGATCACTGAATAGGTGGCGAAGATGGAACAGACGAATATCGAGTACATCATTGGCAGTATATACGCCAGCCCGCTTACGAACCTGCGGCTGAATTCGTCGACCAGCTGGGGCGAAGACAGGGAATCGATGGCCTTTGTGTACGCCTGGGCGTAATTCAGTGATACGAACATCATGACCAGGATGAACACGTAGGTGCTGCGGCTGCGAAAAGCCTCGCGTATGTCCTTGCGGGCGATTATCCAGATCTTGTTCATTTTATTTCCGCTCCGCTTCCCTGACGATGGTGGTATACATCTCCTCGAGGGAGGCTTCCTGTTTTTTGACCCCTTCTATCCTGGCCCCGCGCGAGGCGAGCAGCGTCACGACGGCTGACACGTCCGCTTCCGGCGAATTCATCAGGCTCAGGCGGTTCCCGTCTTGTTCGCCGACTTTGAAGCCGGGCAGACCGGCGATTTCCGCTATCAGCGAGGCGGTTACCGGTTCGGCGGTTTCTATCTGGACCCCGCCGTGCCCCATCTCCCGCTGAAGCTGGTCTTTCTCTCCGTAGAGGCGTATATCACCCTTGTGTATCAGCGCGATGCGGTTGCAGATGCGCTGGACCTCGTCGAGGTTGTGGGAGCTTAAAAGGATGGTTTTGCCCCGTTTGTGTATCAGGTCGAGCATCAACTCGCGTATGTCTATCTGGCCGGTGGGGTCTACGCCCGCAGTTGGTTCGTCGAGCACCAGTAGTTCAGGGTCGGGTGCGAGCGCCCTTGCCAGGGCCAGCCTCTGCCGCATGCCCTTGGAATAGGAGGATACCTTGTCGCTGCCCCTGTCCGCCAGGCCGACCAGCTTGAGCGCCGCATCGATCTTTTCGGCGGGTTTGTCTACCCCGTAGAGGCGGGCATAATATAACAGGTTGTTCCAGGCGGTCATGTTGTCGTAAAGGCCGTCTGCTTCAAGGACGAAACCTATTTTGCGCCGGGCGTTGTCGTCCTGGGCGTCCTTTCCGAGGACGGAAACCGTGCCGGAGGTAGCCTTCATTAGCCCCAGGATGATGCGGATGGTGGTCGTTTTGCCTGCCCCGTTGGGGCCGAGGTATCCGAAGATGTCCCCGCGCATGACGGAGAGGGTGACATCCTTCAGTATCTGTCGCCCTCCCATCGATTTGTCTATATGTTCCAGGCTGATTACAGGGTCTGCCATTATTTCTTCACCTCTGGGAGTTTAGATTGTCCGTTCCTGGTGTACAGGAGTTGCCAATCGAACCATTCTAGCACCAGCGCCGCCTGTTGGGAAAGAACACTGGGAACCGCGGTTCCGGACCCATCGGTCAAAAAGACGGGACTGCGGATCCTTTGTGCCCGTAGCAGGCCTTGTTAGAATGTAATCAACATTCGAAACGGTTTTCGGAGCGAATATGGTTTTTAGCAGGTTCCTCGGCGCTGGGAGCGCTTTGTTGATCACGGCAATCCTGTTTATTTCGTTCTCGGCCGGTCCGGGAGCGCCGATGAAGTCCGCGCAATCCCTGGGACAAGCAGTTCAGGGCGGCATGACCGTTACGAACGTGCTCGCGGGCGGATAGCTCGCCGTCCCCTTTTATTGTTCGGGCGGTTCCCCCCTGGTTTGTCATGCCGGAGCGCAAATCCGGCATCCATTGCCACTGCCTTGCCGAACGGGGCGGGACCATGTCGATGTTGGCGATGTTAGCCCATCTCCCGGTTTAACCGCAGTATGTTCTTCGACATCACATTTTTTCTTGTCATCCCGGGCCGCGACCCGGGATCCAAAACAAATTCCTTGTTTCGTTCATGTTCCTATTTCCCCCGGGTTGTTCCACGAGGTTCTTGTCCTCGAGGGATCCAGAACTTGGATGCGGGGTGGTTTCTCCTCTCGTTTGTCATGCGCCGCCCGCTGGCGTCATTAGTCAAAAGTTATGCAAAATGTTATAATCGCATTCTGATTCAGGCGTGTGATTTCCGTTGACCCTGCCCGTAATCTCATTTTTCCCGGTATTATTAAACAGGATTGATTATGCCTAAAACCGACCTTATTCTCCTCCATGCGCCCCACGTGTACGACTTCCGCAAGGTGCCGCAGTTATACGGCCCTGTCAGCGACCTCGTGCTTTCCACCCCCATCTTCGAGATGTATCCCGTCGGCCTTTCCAGTATTTCGGAGTATCTCGAAAAAGCGGGTTTCAGGGTGCGCATCGTCAACCTCGCCTGGCGCATGCTGCGCGACGCGAGATTCGACGCCGAGGATTTCATCAAAAAACTCGACGCGCCTGTATTCGGCATCGACCTTCACTGGATGGTGCACGCTCACGGTTCGATAGAGATAGCCAAGCTGGTGAGGAAACATCACCCGGAAGCCAAAATCATCTTCGGCGGTTTCTCGTCATCCCGTTTCTACAAAGAACTCATCCAGTATCCGGCAGTGGATTTCGTTATGCGGGGAGACTCCACCGAAGAGCCTATGAAACAGTTTATGCAGGCCCTGAAAGCCGGGGATTTAAGCACGGTGCCCAACCTGGTCTGGAAAGACGCGGACGGGCAGGTACATGAGAACGAATTCAGCTACGTGCCCAGCGATATCAGCCACGTGATGGGCAACCATTACGGCAACGTGGTGCGGCAGGTCCTGCGCTACCACGATCTCGCGAGCGTCGTTCCATTCAAGGGCTGGCTGAAATACCCTGTTACGGCCGTATTCACCTGCCGCGGCTGTAATTACAACTGCATCTTCTGCAGCGGCGCAAAAAATGCCATGCCTGGCTTTGCCAATCGTAAGGCCCCTGCCTATCGCACCGCCGAAGATATCTATAACGACATAAAAAACATAAGCAACATTTCCCGCGGCCCCATCCTCCTGGTCGGGGACATCCGCGAAGGCGGGCACGACAGGGCGCAGGACCTGATGGGCCTTTTGGAAGCCCATCCGGTAAAGAACACCCTTATGTTCGAGGCGTTCAACCCCATGTCGCCGGAGTTCGTCAGGGAACTGGCGAAAGCGGCGCCCGGTTTTTCGCTCGACATGTCCCCCGAATCGCATGACCCGGAGGTGCGCAAGGTTTCGCTGGGCAGGAGCTTTACCAACGAAGCCATGGAGAAAATGATTGAAACCGCGCTTGAAATCGGTGCGAGCCGTGTGGAGATTTTCTTTATGATAGGGCTCCACAAGCAGACGCGGCAATCGGTTCTCGACACCATCGATTACTGCGAATACCTGCTGAAGAAGTTCAAGGCGGACAAGCGCCTCTTCCTCTTCATGGGGCACCAGGCCCCGTTCATGGCTCCGGGGAGCCTGGCTTTCGAGCATCCCGAACAATACGGCTTCAAACTGCTTTACAAAACGCTGGAGGAGCACCGCCAGGCCCTTACCCTGCCCAGTTGGAAATTCAGCCTGAACTACGAAACCGAGTGGCTGTCGCGCGACGCGATCACCGACGTGACCTACGAAGCCATCGCGCGCCTGACGAAGCTCAAGGCCAAATACGGGCAGATGGCGCAGGCAGAAGCAGACAGGCAGCTTGAGCGCATCGAAAGCGCTAAAAAGCTTGAAGCCAGGATCGAAGAGCTTATCGAAGCAGGGCGCATGGACGAAATCGCCGCCCTTCAGCCCGAGATGGACCGTATCAACGGCTTCCGCGCCGCTGAGCGGCTGGAACTTGAGATACCCGTGGGCCTGGTGCGCCTGCGTTACTTCTCGGCCGTCAAGAGCCTGTTTTCGGGGCGGAAAAAGAAACCCGCCGCCGCCAAATAATAGATATTTCAAGACAGGTTTTATAGAATGGACCGAACTAAATTAAACGCCTGGATACAGGTACAGAAACTGCCCCGACACTCGAACGACATTTTTTCGTTCATCCTCGGCTCTGTGCTGGCCTGGTATCATACCGGCCATTTCAGCTGGCTGGTTTTTCTCGCCTCCCTTCTGGCTGTATTTTTCATCGCCAACGGGATATATCTCACCAACGAAGCCCAGGACTACGAGGGCGACAGGCGCAACGTTGAACGCATCGGGGTCGGCGGGGGCATGAACCTGACCAGCACCGGCGGTACCCAGGTGCTGGTGCGCGGGCACCTCAGGAAAGAGCATGTCCAGCTGGTTGGGATGCTGTTCTTCGCCGCCGTCGTACCGCTGGGGCTGATCGTGCAGTTCGTCGGCAAGACCGGGCCGCTGACCATCCCGTTGGGAGCACTCGGCATCCTTATCACCTACAGCTATTCCAACCCGCCGGTCAAGGCCTCTTACCGCGGCCTCGGCGAGACTTTCATGATGCTCGGTTACGCCATGCTAGTCTTTACCGCCTATTACATCCAGGCCGGTCCGAGCTGGCTTCCCCTGCTGGTCGCCCTGCCTCGCATACTGACCGTCCCGGCCCTGAAGCTTATACGCAATTTCCCCGACGCGACCGCCGACGCCGCATCCGGCAAGCGTACTTCAGTGGTCATCTTTGGGAAAGAGCGCATGCACTACGTGTACATCGCGCTGGTCGCCGGGGCCATCCTGTCTTTCGTTTTCGCCGCCGTGGTTTCTAAATCGATCTTCGTTTTGCTGAACATCTGGCCCGCCTGGCTGTTTGTGCAGAGCGTTATCCCGGTAGTCAACGGGGGGTGGCGCGAAAGGGCAGGGCTGGAGATGGCCTGTAAAAAGGGCTTCCAGGGTTTGCTGCTGATACCGGTCACCCTAGCTTTGACTTTCCTGCTGAACGGCTGGCTGCACATCTGACAACAGCTTGTACCGGTCAGTTTTCCCCTTTCGGATAAAAAAAGAGGCAGAGCTGGATCTGCCCCTTTTTTTGTCATCCCGGGCCGTGACCCGGGATCCATTTCCCTAACTTTTGGTTGACCGGATTGTGTCGTACGTGAGCCGCGAATCAATATTGTCATTCTCGAGCCGCAGACTCGGGAATCCAGAATGAACCCGCGGCGCGGCTTTCTTGGGTTAATACTCTAAAGTTCCCGTTCGTCCTGACCGCTACTTTGGCAGTCCCTGTTTATAGGGCGGCTCGGTGTTCTGCCGCAGTGACACGAGGTATTTGAAGATTTCCTCGCCGGTACGGTATTTCCTGCGATCGTATTTGTCGTAATGCACTATGTCCTCGAAAGGGCGGCGGTATGACGGTCCCGGCTTGTAGGCGGGGTAGCCGATGGCCGCCATCGTCTGTACTTCCAGTATCTCCGGGATGTCCAGTATTTTTTTTAGTGCCTGGCCCCAGGGCCGGTTGACGCTTATCCATTCCGAGCCCAGTCCCGCGGCCGCTGCGGCGAGGTGCAGGTTTTGCGTGGCGTTCGCCATGTTCTTGAGGTAGATCGCGTCCGAAGCCCCTTCGGTCACCAGGAAATTGGCCCCGAGCACCGTCGCCTGGTAGGTACGGCGGTCCCCAACTATGACTATCAATACCGGAGCGTCCTTGAAGCTGGGTTCGGCGAGGGGTGTGCGGAGGTGGTGGTGCCTTATCTCAGGGACACGGGTCTGCTCGATAACATAGGCTTCGTTATTTGGTACCAGCCATGAATCCAGTACCCGCGCTTTTACCAGCGGGTCCCTGACCACCACGAATTCCCAGGGCTGGGCGTTGGCGCCCGACATGGCCCAGCGGCCTGCTTCTAGGATCTTTTCGAGAAGTTCTTCGGGAACCGCCTCATTCTTGAAGCGCCGGATGCTCCTGCGCGTGTGCACCAGGTCCAGAAATCCGTCGATGTTCATGGCTGTTCCTTCCTGGGCATGTAGCCCAGCCTGTAGGGTATTTCCGTGGCTGTTCTCAAGGAATAGAGGAAGTTCTGGATATCGCCCGCGGAGCGTTCCCTCCCGGGATCGTACTTGTCATAATGTACAATATCTTTCAACGGTCTGCGCGAACCCGGAACCGGGAGGTATGCGGGATATCCCAGCGCCACCATCGTGTGCACCTCCAGCATGTCGGGTATGTCGAGTATTCGTTTGATAGCGTCAGCCCAGACCCGCGTGATGCTTATCCACATCGCGCCGAGGCCGGCCGCCGAGGCCGCGAGGTTGACGTTCTGTGTGGAATTGGCCATGTTCTTGAGGTAGATGGCGTCTGCGGCTCCCTCGGTGACGAGGTATGGAGCCCCCAGTACCGTTCCCTGGTAGGTCCTCCGGTCGCCGAGGATAACGACCAGCACCGGTGCGCTTTTAAAGGCGGCCGTGGCCGCAAATTCGCGCAGGGGAGTGAGTCGCAGTGCCTCTACCCGTGATTGCTCGATGGCGTACATCTCTTTATGCGGTTCGAACCATGATTCGGCCAGTTTGGCGAGCAGCGCCGCGTCCCTGACGGCCACGAATTCCCAGGGCTGGGCGTTGGCACCCGACATTGCCCATCGGCCTGCCTCGAGTACCTTATTGAGTATTTCGGTCGGGACGGAGTCCGGCTTGAAACGGCGCATGCTCCTGCGCGAGCGGACCAGGTCCAAGAAATCATCTATTTTCGTCATATCTGCCTTTCCACATCGTCTTTTCCATATCTGTCGTATCCCGGAGCCGTAGTCCGGCGCAGTTTCAGGATGAACCGCTGTACATCCTCGCCGGTGCGGTATTTGGAGAGGTCATAAGCGTTCCTGTGCACTATATCAGATAAAGGCCTGCGATGCCCTGGTTTTGGCTCAGAAGCCGGTTTGCCGATGGCTGCCAGCGTATGCACGTCCAGTATCTCGGGGATGCGCAATATCTCTTTCAGAGACTGCCCCCAGATGCGGCTGACACTGACCCATTGCGAACTCAGTCCCAGTGCGGCGGCAGCCATGTGTATATTTTGTGTGGCATTGCCCACGTTTTTTAGATAAGTCGAATCGGTGCCGCCCTCGCCCCAGAGGTAATTGGCGGCGAGAACTGTGGCCTGGTAGGTACGGCGGTCTCCGAGTACCACGATGAAAACCGGCGCGTCCCTGAATCCCGGAAATATCTCGAGGTTCCGGAAGTTCGGGTGCCGGAACTCGGGGCGGCGGGCCTGTTCGGCGGCGTATACCTCTTTACGCGGTTCGAGCCACGAATCTAAGATTCGCCCTTTGACTGCTGGATCGTCGACGACCACGAATTCCCATGGCTGGGCGTTGGCGCCCGACATGGCCCAGCGGGCGGCCTCCAGTATCTTGTCGACGTCACCGGGTGGGATCGGATCAGGCTTGAACCTGCGGGCGCTTCTTCGCGCGCGCACCAGTGTCAAATAATCGTCTATCTGCATAGGTTTCTCCCGGCAGTGTGTGCCTGCCAGCTTTCATTCTACATCGATATCGGGACCTGCACATGGGTCCCCGGGGCTCATGACAGCCTTCGTGACCGGTGGTATATTTGGCAGAACGGCACACGGCGGCCGCTGGTTAAGGGCGCTCACACAATTTTTCACAGGAGATAGAATTTTTGAGACTCAATAGATCGTTTGCACCTATTTCTTGCATGGTTTCCCTCTTGTTGCTGGCAACCGGCGCCCTGGCCTGTAAATCGAATGACGGACCGACTGCGGTTCCTACCGTCAACATGGTGATGGCTACCCCTTTCAACACCTGGCTTTGTACTTACGGTATCCGCGAAGGTCTCGTTAAATCCGACAAAGTGAACGTAAATATCACCCTCGCGGCGGACTACGACACCCAGATGATGGCGGGCAATTACCCGATGGGCGGTCTTTCCACCGCGACCTTCGCAGTTGCTACCCAGAACAACCACGTTGCGCTCGAAGCGCTCAGCACTTTTATCGTCCAGGCCGGCTCGCAGTCTGCCTTGGGCGTCAACTACATCATGACGCTCGCCGGCGCCAAGATTTCAACTCCAAAAGATCTGGTTGGCAAGAAAGTTGGTGTTCCCGACCTCACCGGCAGCGGCACCAGCGCTTTCCTCGCTTTGCTCAAAAAGGATTACGGCATCGATGAAAGCCAGCTTACCCTTGTCGACAAATCCAACACCCTGCTGCTTCAGCTTCTTAAAAGCGGCGGCATCGATGCTGCACTCCTGGGCCAGAATACCGGCGTTCAGGCGTACCTGGACACTGCGACTTACAGATCCATCTGGAATATCGATGAAACGTTCATCCACGATTACGGCACCCCTTTTGTTGCCTCCCTCCTTGTCGTCGACAGCGCCTACCACAAAGCGAACGCTTCTGCCGTCAAAGCAGCCTATGACCTGCTCAAACAATCCAACACTTACGGCGAACAGCACATCGCAGAACTCGCTCCCCTGTATGCTGCCCAATTCGGTCAAACGGCCGATTTCTACCAGACCGTCTTCAATGAGCATTCTAAATCGACACTGAACCTCATCGACAGTAAAACACAGGCATCGCTCACCGCGATATTCCAATTCGTAATGGACAGGGGAGTCATCACTTCCTTGCCGGATCCCAAGGTGGTTTTCAAGAACCCGTAACCGGGTTATAACAATCATGGCTGCGCCAGGCGGTTGAACCGGGAAGTCACCGCCGGGTGGCACGTGAAAAGGCGCAGGATAAAGTATTGAATCGCAGTATGTGTGTCCGGGTGGGTGCGGGGAGTGCGTAAACTTGCCCTGCCCGCGTTGGCTATCGTGGCCTTTATCGCTACCTGGTGGATACTGGCAGCGTCCGCTCGTTCCGGTTTGTTGCCGAATCCCTTGCAAACGGTCGTCGCGCTCTACCAGCGGCTGACCGCTCCCCGGGGTTTCAATCATGTCGGCGTGACCGTTTACCGCGTTTTCCTGGGCACGCTCATCGGCGCCGTCGCCGGGATAGTGCTAGGGGTGGCTACCCGCTACAGCAAACTGGCCGAGGCCGCGGTGCGCTCCGTTATCTACCCGCTCCTGCAGGCTGTGCCCACTATCTGCTGGGCCCTGGTATTCGTCCTCTGGTTCGGGCTGCATGATACGACGCCGATATTGACTATCGCCGTAGCGGCCGCCCCTTTCTTCCTCATCAATGTTTGGGAGGGCATGAAGGAATTGGACTCTAACCTCATCGAAATGGCTTCGTCCTACACCCACAACAAGGGCAGGATACTCGGCAAGGTCATCCTCCCGATGCTTTACCCATACCTGTTTGCCGCAGCCAAGAGCGGCTTTTCAACCGCCTGGAAGATAGTCGTACCTGCTGAGATATTCGGTTCCACCAGCGGGATGGGATACATGCTTTCCATCGCTTTCGAGAGCTACCGAATTGCCGACGTGTTCGGCTGGACACTGGCTTTTGCGATAATAATCATCATTTTTGATTACGGTTTGTTTAATTTTGTGGATAAAAGGTATATGCGCAAATGGAAAACCCCGGAACTGAAGCCCTCGTAATAAAGGACCTGCGCAAGGGATACGGTCCGCTCGAGGTGCTGTCAGGCATCAGCTTCAGTGTGGCACGGGGCGAACTGGTCTGTATCCTCGGTCCTTCGGGATGCGGAAAGACTACCATATTGCGCATCGCCGCCGGGCTTATACCCTTCGATTCGGGCGAAGTAGTGATAAATGGCGAGGACATCGGGAAGAACCGTAACGGCCTCAGGAATGTGTCGGTTGTGTTCCAGGAACCCAGGCTGCTGCCCTGGAGGAACGCGCGGAAGAATGTTCAGCTTTCGCTGGAACTGCGCAAGGATTCCCACGGGGAGGAAGGGACTGCTGAGGTTGACTCTGCCCTCGAACTGGTTGGGCTGTCGGATTTTGCCGGGTCCTATCCTCACGAACTCAGCGGCGGGATGAAACAGCGGGTTGCCCTCGCCCGCGCCATCGTCACCGAACCTGAAATCCTGTTCATGGACGAACCGCTGACCGGGCTGGATATGCGCAACCGCGAGGAACTGCAGGACGAGATAGTGCGGATATGGAGCAATAAGAAGGTCAGCCTGCTGCTGGTGACCCACGACCCGGCCGAGGCCATCCATATGGCCGACCGCATCATTGTCCTTTCCGGGCGCCCGACGCGCATCAAGAGCATCATCGGGGTCAAATCACCGAGGCCCCGCCCGCGTGATTCCTCCGAAGTACGCGAGCTCGAGAAAACTATACGCGGCCTGTTCGCCGGCGAAAGTATCGGAGAGAGCCCTCGCCGGTAGGTTTTTTCACCAGGCCTTGTTATCCCGGGCCGCGTTTGTCATGCCGGAGCGCACCTTGGGTTGTTCCCCGAGGTTCTTGTCCTCGAGGCTCGAGGGCATCCGGCATCCATTTCCATTGCCTTGTCGAGTGAAGCGAGACACTACCAGATGTTGTTCCGCTCATTACCCTCATCTTTGACAGCCGGATACTCCTTGGTACCATGTTTCCTCTGTCATCCCGGGCCGTGACCCGGGATCCAGAATCGGGAAGGCGGGGAGGAGAGATATCCGATCGATTGGCGAATATTTGTTTTCCAAATCCGCGAAAAACTAAAAACAGTTCTATATTCGTTGGTAAACACCGGGGCCCCTTACAGTCGTAAGGGGCCCTTTATCGCTCCGGTAAAAAGGCCTAGATGGTTTGATTCACATCGACGGTAGTAGTCTGCCCGTTGAGCGTGATGGAGAACGTGTAGATCACTTTGCCGGACGGGATGTGGTTGTTGATGTTCCATGTGAACTTTACGAGGCCGTCAGCCCCTGCAGTCTGTGTGTCGTCCGGCGCAGGAGGATACGCGCTGGGTGTACCGGTCGCGGTGGCCGACAGGAAGTAGGTGAAGAGTATCTTTACCGTCGCGCCCGGGGTTGTCTTGCATGTTACTGTCACATTGTCGCCCGGGTGTGGCGCGTTGCCCGCGTCGTTCAGGACGCTGACGAGGGTGAACGGTATTTCGTTAGGCACGGGAGTGGTTGTGGCCGGAGGGGCTGTCGTCGCCGGGGGGGCGGTAGTCGCGGGCGCGGTGGTGGCCGCTATCGCAGTAGTTGCCGGGGCATAGCCCACAGGCATGACGACGGGGGCATCCTGTGTCAGGCTGATGTGCATCTCGATCATCGGGATCTGGTTCGCCAGCTTGTAGTCCTCCCAGTACTGTATCCACTTGTCGTTGTTGGCCTTGACGTCGATTTTCAGGGCGGCCGCTTTGGCCATGGCGTCCTGGTATGCGTTCAAATATTGCCTGAAAATGGCCGTGTTGGCCTGGTTGCGCTTCTCGTAGTCCGCGTTCCAGATACCCTTGTCGGTGAGGTATTTGGCGAGCCCGGGGTGTACGGGGACATAGGTTGTTTGAAGCACGGTGATGAGGTCGTTCAAGGTCATCTGCGTGTTGGAGTCATACGAGGCCTTGTACTTGTCGTAATTGACGTCGAGCCATTTTGCCATGTTGTACACCAGGTCGTTGTCGCTGCTCAGGTTCGAAGCAAGGTATTTGTAGCTGATGATGCCCCAGGTGCCGCGGGCGCTGTCGGGACCGACGGTGATGGGGCCGAAATTATACAGGGGGCTCAGGTTGAGAAATGCCCTGGCGCCGGCCGGGTTGTCGGCCGGATCCAGGGAGACATAACGGATGCCGCCCGGCGAAGCGGCAGCGTCGGAGACGGCGGGCGATACGGGGGCTGTCATGCTGAGGTCGGCGCGGCCGTCGGCAACTGCCCTTGCGCAGGCGTCGTAGTCGCCGGTATTTACCCAGACGATGTCTTTCTGTGCTACCCCGGCCCATGCCAGGAGCGACAGGAAAGGCGTCATCGTGGCAGACTGGTCATTCCAGATGGCGAACTTGGTGCCGGGCTTGATGTCCTCCGGCTTGAATATCTTGGAGCCGCCGCGCACCATGAAACCGGTGTCGGCCAGCGAATCCACCCACACCAGCCCGGCCATCCAGGGGCCGCCGTCGGGCATTGCGTATTCGTTGCGGGCCTCGATGCAGTCGCGCAGGGTGGACTTGTCTATCTGCGAGAGCACCATGCCGCCGATTCCCATATCGCGGTAGGTGTTGGTCCACGCGGCTTCGGTGACGACGCGGATGAGGGGGCCCTTCAGGTCAGCCTGCATGACGCTGGCCCAGCTCTGCACCTTGATGGCGCCGGAATCGCCGGTAGCCGCGAAGTGCAGGGCATCCGGCCATTTGAACTGTATGCCGGTTCCGGTGACGGCGGGAATCATTACGGTGTTCTTGCCGCAGCTCGCGAGGAGCGCCACCGATAATCCGGCCGCTCCCATCGTCGTCAAAAATTCTCTTCTGCTGACGTTATTGAGATTCATCTTTTGTCCTTCCTTAAAGCGATTCTTTGTCGCCTGTGATAACAGGGGTTTTAAGGGGCTCCGGGTTCATTTCCGGCAGGAACTCCGGCGCCGGGGTTTTCCGGCGTAACGAGAGGCCGATGGTCACCGCGCAGACGCAAAGCCCCGCGCCGAAAACATATGCCTGCGGGAAGGCCAGCATGAAGCCGCCGACGAACAGGATGATGCGCTGCGGTTTGGATAGTACCCCTATCCGCAGGAGGTAACCTTCGAGGGCGGACGAGAGTATCCATATTCCTGCGGCGGCCTGCACGAAGTGGGCGGCCGTTTGCCACCAGGGCGTATATATGATTAGCAGTGCGGGCTGGAGCACGAAAAATATCGGGATGAAAAAGAGTACCGCACCGAGGCGGCATGCAAGCCATGCTGTCTTCATGGGGTTTGCTCCGGCGATGCTGGCCGCTACGAAAGCGTTCATGGCCACGGGAGGCGTGATGCCTCCGAGAGTTGCGTAGAAGATGAAAAACAGGTTGAGCCCGATGAGCGGTATGCCGCCGTATGCCGCCAGTTCGGGCACCGTTTTGCTGATGGCGGAGATGGCGGGTACGGCGATTATCGCCAGCATGATATAGGCTGTGCGCTGAAGCTCGGGCATCCCCATGACCGCCAGGAAAATGACGCAAACGAACAGGACGAGGTAGAGGTTATGCCCGCCCGCGCTGATGATCCACCCGGTCAAGCCGGCTGCGACCCCTGTTTTGAGGAGCCCGACGATGATGAAGCCCATGCCGATGAATATTGCGACTGTGTAATTAACCAGGCCGGCTGTCTGCACGAGCCCCGCTTCGACGCGGCGCGAGGCTTTCTTGATACTATCTCCGACGGGTTGGCGGCTCTCCCCGGGCCTGAGCGGGAGCATCCTCCTAACGGACCACTCTGCGATTCTGAGGCCGAGTACCGCCGCTGATGCGTAGATGGGCGTGATGGCTCCCCATCGCATGTAAAGCAGGCCATAGACGAGTACGCCGATGCCGGCGAAGTATGTCCATCCTTCGGGGAGGATGCGCCACCATTTGGGCAGGTCCTGCGCCCTGCGAGCCTTGATATTGTTTCTCGCGGCATACGAATCTACCTGGACCAGCAGGCCGAGGTAAAACAGTATGGCGGGGAGGATGGTTGCAACCACCACATCGGCATAATCCAGGCCGAAGATGATGACCATGATAAAAACCATGCCCCCGAGTATGGGCGGCATGGTGTCGCTGCCGGTCGAGGCGCATGCTTCGATGGCTGCGGCGTATTCGGGGGAGTAGCCGGCGTCTTTCATGGCGGGGATGGTGAACGAACCCGTGCCTGCGACATTTGCGAAAGCGCTGCCGGTGATCGAACCGAAGAATGCGCTTGCCATAACGGCGCCTTTGGCCTGCCCGCCCCGCATGCGGCCCATGAGCGAGTTCGCGAGCTTCATGAAATATTCCCCGCCGCCTGTTCCCATCACGAGCCCGGCGAACAGGAAGAAGCCGAGGACCATCTCGCCTAATGTGCGCGCGGGGATGCCGAGGAGCCCGTCGGCCCCGTAGGCATACGATCCGAAGACGGCTTTCAGCGGGAAGGAAACACCGTAGAAAACACCTCCGAGATTGGTGGCCAGCCAGTGGGAACTGGCGAAAAGAGGATAGGCGATGGAGATCAGAATGATGGCGGCATAGCCCCATCCCGCCACGCGTCGCCCGGCTTCGAGACCGAGCGCTCCCATGACGATGGCGGCCCCGAACACTCTCGCGTTGGGCGGGAGGTCGAAATTATGGTATGCGATATCGTTGGAATTAGCCAGAAAAAATATAGTCACGCCCCATAAGGCCAGCGTGAGTGCGTAGTCGTACCAGGGAGGCGCTTTTTTGTTGGCTTTGGCGTTGGCGCCGAGGCCCATGAATACGTTGACTCCAAGGATGGCATAAAGCAGGTAATAATAGGGGATGCCGGCCAGCACGTTCCCGAATATGGGTATTGAGCGCCAGTGGACGATAAAAAGCAGGGTGGCCGCCACCGGGGCCAGGAGGTATAAGGTCTTCATCGGCCATGGCAGGAACCGGTAGCGGCCAAGGCTGTTCCCCTGGGGGCTTTTGGCGTTATCGGACGCCGCGATCTCGGAAAGCTCTCTTTTTCCCATCAGTTTCCCGGGAACGCGGGTTCAGCCTGGAAACGCTTCGGTTGGTAGACACAGTAAGGCTCCGAAGCCAGGTAGTCGCCGGTATTTTCGAAGGCCCGGGCGCGGCAACCCCCGCAAAGCCGCTTGAACTCGCAGGCGCCGCATTTTCCTGTAAGCAGTGAAATATCCCGCAGGCCGTTGAAAAGCGGTGATCCTTCCCAGACTTCCTTGAAAGTCTGTTTGGTGATGTTGCCGGCTTCAAGATCGAGGTAGCCGCACCCCTGGACTCGGCCGGTGTGCGAGATGAAGCAGAACCCGGTCCCTGCCAGGCAGCCGCGCGTGTGGGCGTTCATGTTCTGAGCTCCGCCCCCCGCTCCGGGGTGTCCCCCGGGATGGCCGTGCCCGTGTGTAACGCTCATGCCGCACTGCTGGGCGACGCGGTAGTAATGCGGGGCATCCGTGGGCTTGAACATCAGTCGGTCGCCGAGCTCGGCCTGTTTGGCGCAGATCCATTTGAGCGTGGCTTCGTAATCCTCGGGCGCAAGTTCTTCCTGTGCCAGCCCTTTGCCCCTGCCTGTGGGCACCAGCATGAATGGGTGGAATGCAGCGGCGTCAAGTTCGAGCGCCAGTTCCACCAGTTCGGGGAGGAAAGCGGCGTTCCTTTTCGTTATAGTGCTGTTTATCTGCACTTCGATGCCTGCTTTCCGTGCGGTTTTCACCCCGGCCACCGCCAGGTCGAAGGCGCCCTTCTGGCCGCGGAATTCGTCCTGCATGGCTGCCCCGGGGAAATCCAGGCTGATGCTGATGCGTGAGATGGGGACGGTCTTCATACGTTCTGTCATCTCCGTCGTAACGAGCGTGCCGTTGGTGCCGATGACCACGCGGAAGCCTTTGGCCGAGGCATACCTGCCGACCTCGAACAGGTCTTGTCTTAAAAGGGGTTCTCCGCCGGTGAGGATAAGGATAGGCTTGCCGACTTCAGCTATCTGGTCCACGAGGGCGAAACACTGCGCGGTCGAAAGTTCGCCCGCATAAGGGCCGCTCTCGGCCGAAGCCCGGCAATGGGCGCAGGAGAGGTTGCAGCTCCGGGTTATCTCCCAGGCAACCAGTTTGAGGTTGGGGACGACCAATTCGGAGGGCTTCGGGCTACCTTGTGTCATCTGTAATCTCCTGTCTGAAAGTCCCGTTTTACCACCTGCCTATTGGGGTGCAGGTATCTTATTGTTGGTTGGACTAATAATCTATTGTGCGTGAAAATCTCTATAAAACTATCAAATGCTATTAAAATATTACAATATATTGAATATACTATCAGCAAGGATTACCGCACGTCAAGGCAACGCAAAGGAACAGCCGGGTGTACCAGAGGCTGGAAAACGTGTTAAAATCGAAAAAATACCGCGTAAAACATAAAAACGTTATTAAATCTAAAAGGAAAATATGATTAAAAGACTTATCCTGCCTGCGCTCCTTGCCGGGGTTCTCACTGCCATGATTTACCTTGCCGTTGAAAAGGTTTCGAATGGCGGGCTCGTTTCTTCGGATTTCAGTATCGCGCTTGTCGCCGGGGTACTGACAGGTGCCGTAATAGTGCTCCTTTTCCGTAACCGAAACAGAAAAGGCAGTTAGAAAACGAGGGATGCCGCTTATTCGCTTATCTGGCTTTATTCCATTTGATTTGATGACAATTTAATTATTAGCCCCGATTTGTTATACGTTTGTGATGCCTTTCCCGATATACTTCGGATTATACAGTCGTCCATTTTCCCTGCCGGAGGTATTATGAGCGAAGACAGAATGCTAAAAAGCGACTCGGAATGGAAGCGTATCCTGCCTCCCGATGTCTACCGGGTAACACGGCAGAACGGTACCGAACCGCCGTTTACCGGCAAATATCATGATTACAAAGAAAAAGGGATTTACGTTTGCGCTAATTGCGGAAACGAACTTTTCAGCTCAAAGGCTAAATTCGATTCGGGCACTGGCTGGCCGAGCTTTACTGCGGTCGTATCGGAAAAGAGCGTAAAGAGCGAGGTAGACGAAACCGGCGGCATGGTAAGAACGGCGGTTCTCTGCAAAAGATGCGATGCACACCTGGGGCATGTATTTTCGGACCGGCCGCCGCCGACAGGTTTGCGCTATTGTATGAATTCGATTGCCCTGAATTTTATCCCGCATGGGGTTATCAAAACACCGCGATAATATTTTCGGGTTGGTGACGGAACCTTTGTTGGATCAATAACCGCCTGTGGGGCAACTTCCGCATCAGGGGTTTCTTTTAACGGTTTGCTTGTTACCTCTCACATCCACTGCAACAAAAGTTATTTTCGTCTCGAAAATAACGTCGCCTGGATGAATGGCATGCCGGGTACCGAAGGCCTTAACTCCATACTGAACGGATGTGTTGCCAAGATGGGTTCGATCGACTGAAAATCGCACTATCTCTCCGACACTCACCCTTTTCCTGAAAACGACATTATCCAATGCGACGGTCACAAAATTATTGCCAGGTAATTCCTGGTTTGCCGTGATATAGGCAAACTCGTCAATCCATTGGAGCATATGCCCGCCGAAAAGGTAGCCGTACTGGTTGAGGTGGGCGGGGAGTATTACTTTATAGTGTTCCATGACTGAATGTTATCATGTGCGTTCGGGCTCTTCAATCCTCCACGGAGGCTTTCTGGATTTAGCCGGGGGTGCTTTCCCGCTATCAATGTGAAGATCAACAATAAAAATTTATGAAAATAGCAATAAATATTATTGACATTTGTTCGTGGATGGTTGGTATAATACAACGATGTTAGAAGGCAAATGCCCCAAATGCGGAAAGCAGTTTTACGGATTGGCCCTCGCCAATCCCCGCTATCAGATGTGCGAGGCCTGCGGATCAGGGCTAGATATTATAGACGGTGGCATTAGTATTCGCGGGTATTCCCCTTTCAATGCGGACAATATCAGTGTCAGGGCTGATTCGAACACGGCTTCTCGGGAAAATGACATCGATTAATAACAACTCACCCGCCCTGTTTCCGTGTTTCCAAAGCCGGTTTTTTTCATTTTGCTCCGAAGCGTATCATCCACACTGAAATAGTAAGTTCGGCGTTTGCCGACGGTCGCAAGCGGTCTTGGACGGTCAGGAGATAGAGATGTCAACGCAAGTCTGGTCTATCGTCCTCGGTTCATTCTTCATCATTGTGAGTGTTGGGTTTTATTTCTGGGGACGTAAAGAGTCCCGGGCCTACGAGGAATCACTTATCAACCGGTACGACCTGAGGGAGTTCATCGAGCACACACCTGAACGGCCGGAACCGGGGGCCCTGAAAATCGGAGGTGTCATCGGGGCAGTGTTGGGGATTGGATTGGTCTTCGCGGGAATATTTCTGCGCTGAGTGTATATTTCCTGAGCCAGTCGGATAAAAGGTTGTTTGGACGAATGGCGCTTAAACAAACGGTGCACCGGCCCGGTGGCTTCTTCTTAGCCGGGGACATTGGAGTGAATCACGGTCTCTCCGTGAGGTAGTCTGTGCCGGAAGCATCCGATTATGTGGTCATCGACGAGTCCCGTCGCTTGAAGGTGGGCATAAACGATAGTGGAGCCCACGAATTTGAATCCCCGCTTTTTCATGTCGGCGCTGATGCTGTCTGAAAGTTCAGTCCGGGGAGGGATTTGAGATAATTCTTTCCACTCATTGACCAGTGTTTTATTATTTATAAATTTCCAAATATACTTGTCGAAGCTGCCTGATTCCTTTTGGATTTCCATGAACCTTGCCGCGTTATTTATCGCCGCAGCAATCTTGAGACGGTTGCGGATGATGCATGAATCTGTCAGTAGTCTTGCAATGTCTTTATAATCGAAGTCAGCTACCAGTTCAGGGTAGAAATCTGCGAATGCTTTTCTGAAAGCATCGCGTTTCTTCAATACCGTGAGCCAGCTGAGGCCTGCCTGGAATATCTCCAGGATAAGAAATTCGAAGTGTTTCCGGTCATCATGGACAGGCACTCCCCACTCTTCGTCGTGGTAACGCCTCATTATTCCATCCGCGCCCCACGAACAGCGCGTAAGGGTGGATTCGTTCATTCCTCGTCCTCATTCATCGGGCCGCTTTTCTCCAGTCTGAACTGGGCTTTATTCAGCTTTTTATAGAGACCGTCTTTTGCCATAAGGGCTTCGTGGGTCCCCGTTTCCGCGATATGGCGGCCCTCCAGTACCACTATCTTGTCTGCTTTTCGTATGGTAGAAAGCCGGTGGGCGATTATGACGGTCGTACGCCCCGTCATCAGCCTCTCCAGCGCTTGTTGAATCAGGAATTCGGTTTCGGTATCGACGGAAGAGGTTGCTTCGTCGAGTATAAGTATCGGCGCGTCCTTGAGGACGGCGCGCGCGATAGAAAGGCGCTGTTTCTGACCGCCCGAGAGCTTTATCCCGCGCTCGCCGATTAGCGTGTCATAGCGGTCCGGCATGGCATCGATGAATTCCTGGGCGTTGGCCACTCTGGCAGCATCGGCTATCTGTTTATCCGAAGCATCTGGGTTACCGAACAGAATATTCTCCCGAACAGTACCGTGGAATAGGAACACGTCTTGCAGCACGATGCTAACCTGTCGCCGCAGGCTTTCCAGAGTGATATTTCGGATGTCGCAACCGTCCAGGTTGATCACACCGCTGCTCGCGTCATAAAAGCGAGGGATGAGGCTGACGAGAGTGGACTTGCCAACCCCGGAAGGTCCGACAAGCGCGACCATCTTTTTAGCAGGGATATCCAGGTCTATATGTTCGAGGACCGGGATGCCTGTCTTGTATTCGAAACAGACGTCTTTAAATGAGATGGCCCCTTCCACAGTGCCGTTGAGTCTTACCGCTCCGGGTCGGTCACGCATTTCCGGTTCCTCATTCAGTAATTCCGAAACCCTGTCCGCCGACGCCAGCGATCTTTGTACCTGTTCCCACGAGCCGCTTAATGTCCGCACGGGCTGGTACAGCAGATCTAGGTAAAGGAAGAAAGCCACCAGAACGGGAACGGAGAGTACCTGATTGAAAGCCAGTCGGCCGCCGAAGTAGATTACTATAAGCGTGCCCATCGCTGAGGAGAAATCGACGAACGGTTCGAACGCCGACATCAGTTTGATGGCTCTGAGCGACAAATATCGGTACGCGTCAACGCGTTCGTTGAACCGGCGGCTTTCGGCGTCTTCGCGGGTGAAAGCCTTGATATCGCGGATACCGGACAAGTTGTCGGAGAGTATGGCATTAAGGTTGCCGAGTTCCTTTTGGCGCTCCCGGAAGGCTGGCCTTACATAACGTGCAAAGCCGCGCATCGAAAGCACCACGAAAGGTATCGGTATCAATGAAAGTAGCGCCAATCGCCAGTTCATGAAAAACAGCACTAACAGCACGCCGACAAGAGTGATGAAGCTGACGAAGACATCGGGAACGGCATGGGCGATAAGGTCTTCAAATTGACCTGTATCATCCACGACTCGTGTCATCAGTTGCCCTGTTTGTTTGTTTTCATAAAAACGCAGCGTGAAACGCTGCATGCGTTCGTAGACATACTTACGCACGTCAGCCACGACTCCCCACCCAGCTACGTGAGAAAGGTACATGCGCACGAAAGTGAGGCCAGCTCTGACTACAAAGACGATAAGTACCAACAGGCTGAGTTGGCTGATGATGTGAAGGGTATCAGCTGTAGCACCTTTGTCCTGTAGTGCGCTCAGCAGCTTTTCGATGATCCATGGAACGAGCAACTGCAGCCCAACCAGCACGATCATCGCCGTGATGGTGGATATCATGACGCGCGTATATTTACGTACGTAGGTAAGAATAAAAGTGATTGGCTTCACACGTTCTCTTTTCCAGCAATGGCCGGCGGTGTTGAAATTAATCAATCGTATGATACGATTGGAGCTTTGTCAAACAATGGCGAACGCGGTTTTCTATTTAGATCCAAGCCTTATTCTACGACTTTCTCTCGAAGTAGGCTCCAGTAGAATGCCAGGCTGATCACGAAAGGTACGAAATAGTAAACGATTCGGAAAAGGATGGCGGCGATGACTCCCTCGGAAAAAGGGACCCCGAACAGGGCGAAAACCCCGGCCATAGTGGCCTCCTGAACGCCCATATCACCGGGGATGAAAGAAATCACGGTTAAAGTTATGCCGAAATTGAACCCGGTAAGTAGAACTCCGACGTGCACCGGGATGCCTAGCGCAGCGAAGCAGAACCAAAGCGCCGCGATGGATGCAGCCACGTCGATGAGGATAGAAATTGCCAGGGGAACTCGATTGTCAGGGCGCTTTTTGAGGTCCTCAACTCCGAGGGTCACGGCTTCACTGAACTGGTCCAGTGTTTTTTGGATGTTCCGCCTGCTCACCAGGTGCCAGATTCTTCCGATGCCCCGCAATACGAAAACCCGCAGCCTGGAATAAAAGGCAATGCCGGTAGCTACGACAAGTAAAGCAACAAGGGTCAGGATGATAAGCAGGATGGTCGTTATTCCAAATGCTGGCAGCGGGTGACTCACAACGATGTATATCAGGCTGATGGGAATAAGTGAAAAATACAGCAGGTTTTTAAAATAAGAAAGAAGGAGGGAAGCCGCCACGGTCAGATGGTTTCTCACACGATGCCTGCCGAGTAGTAAAATCCTCAGCGAAAGCCCCGCGGGTTGTCCGATGAGGTTTTGTAGCACCAGCGAAGCCATACCGATATTCAAAAGGTGTGGAGTTTTAATCCGATTCCCGAACACACGCATGATTACTACAAAGCTGTAACTTCCGGCTACGTAAGACAGCGTTGTCAATATCAAAGCCCCGAACAGGAAACTCCAGTTTGATGTATCCAGAAGGTGGATGACCTGTTTGCGGTCGAGTAGCACTATTCCCGCTCCAACCGCTACCAATATAAAAATGGAAATGATCGTCAGGCGGGAATAGGTCTGCGGGGACTTGGGTTTCTCTTCGTCGGCCATATCTTTCGATTATAGTGTTTTCGTGCGCTTTACCGCAAGCGGTTTAGAATGGAAATCGTTACCCGCCATCGGTCTGCGGGAAGGCCACTTCCGTTAAGAGAGCTTCTATAGTTGCTTTGTGTTCGAGTTCCTGTGAAGCCAGTCTTTCGAGCAAATCCCTTACTTCTCCCCGGGCGTGAAGGTGCGCCAGCCTTAAATAGAATTCGTAAGAGTCCTTTTCCCTGTCGGCGGCAAAAAGAAAGGCGTCTTTTAGGTCCATTCCAGCAGAATGCCCGGTTTTAGCAAAATGTTCGGCTATATGGAAATCGCAGGGGTGTTCCATGCGGAGTGCTCCCTGTATCAATAAACCGGAGCGGTAGTTTTCCAGCATATCCTGATGCTGTTTCTCCTGAAGGGCTAGGGCCTGGAGTGCCTCCCTCGCCGGTTGACTTTCAGTCTTCCCGCAGATGTCCGTATAAGCCTTTTGTGCATCAATTTCTTTCAAAATCGCAAAGTCGAGTATTTCTTTGATATTCAGCAAACTTTTCATGATTTTATCCAGATATTACTGATTCAAGATAACACAAAACAATGGACTGTGTATTCGATTGGGGTCTGCAACAAATCAGCCCGGCGGCAATTGCCGCCGGGCTGATTTTCCCCAAAGTATGGTCTAGGCGCAGGCGAGGATGGTTCTTTTAACCATAATCTTGGCGATCTGGATCATGTACTTGTTGCCGATGGTGGTGGTATTGGCGTTGGCGGGCATGGCGGTAGCTCCGGAGACGGCCGCGGTGCCGGCTGCGTCCGCGTTAGCGGCATTGATGGCCTTGCCCGTGATAGAAGTCTCGGCGGTCGTGGCTTTGCGGGGCAGGTTATGCACTGCGTTCAGTGCGATACTGGCTGCCGAAACAGTTCCCGAAGCCTGGGTGATGACGGCGGCGCAATTGACGATGGGGAAGTCGAAGGATTTGCGCAGAGCGAACTTGGTGAAGGCGCTCTTGGTGCCGGTTGCGGGGGTAGGGATCTGGATCTCGGTGACGATCTCGTCGGCGGCGAGGGCGGTGGTATTCTCGCCGTTCACAGCGAAGAAGTCCTTGATGGCCCAGGTTTTCTTGTTTGTAACGATGCTGGCGCCGAAAGCGGTGAGGGCGGCTGCGGTATCGGAGGGGTTGACGGCGAAACATCCGCCGACTCCGCCGAAGATGGAATGGTAGCGGTTGTCGCCGGCCATCGCATAGCAGATGCCCTTGGAGTCTTTGCGGAGGCAGTTGAACAGGTTATCGTCGCCGCGATAATACCAGCACTGCACCTTCTGGCAGATGTTGCCGCCGATGGTGCCCTGGTTGCGCAGTTCAGGAGAGGCTGCGGCCCCGGCGGCCTGAGCCAGTGCGGTGTACTTGGACTGGACGGTGGTATTGGCGGCGATGGTGGTTAGGGTGGTGAGTGAGCCGATCTTGAGCATCCCGCCTTCTTCCTTGATATAGGAGAGGTTAGGGATGGTCTTCAGGTTGACCAGAGTGGCCGGGGGAGTGGCCGGAGAGTTCATGGCTTTAAGGCCGGCCAGGATTTCGCTGCCTCCTGCGAGGATAGCGGCGTTGCCCTTGGCGAGTGTGGCTGCTGCTTCGGCTACGGTTGCAGGGCTGGTTACTGTAAAGGGATTCATTTCATTTCCTCCTATATGGTCCCCATCGCCTGCAACACCCTGGCCGGGTACATCAAGGTGTTCTTGACGCGTTTTCCGGTGGCGTTGTAGAAGGCGTTGTGGATGGCGGCATAGCAGATATCCGGGGGCTCTCCGCAGCCGTGGCCGCCGTAGACTGATGCGGCGTCGTTGGATTCATACATGACATTTTTCATGATTTCGAGGGGCAGGTCGGCGGAAGTCGGGTTCTTCTGATTCAGGAAGTCGCCGTTAATGGTGGCGCCGGTGGTGGGGTCGAAGATCTGTTCCCAACCGAAGAGGAAACCGTATTGCATGATCATGGCACCGGTCATCTGGGCCATGGCGCCTTTGGGGAAGAGAACCTTGCCGAGGTCGACGTACTGGATCCAGTTGAGGATCTCGATTACGCCGGTTTCGGGGTCGACGGCGATTTCAGCCATCTCGACCACGTCAACACGTACAGTGGTGGACTGGCCGATGGTGAAGCTGGTTCCGGGGATGAGCCGTTTCAGGCCGCCGCCGAGGAGGGACCCGTCGCCCTTGCCGATGATGCAGTTGGAGCCTACGGCGTCCTTGTGCAGCACGAACTTGGTGGGGTCGCTGGTGAGGAAGATCTTGCCGCCTGAAGAAGAGAGCTGGTCGGTAGTGGTCTTGAGTGTCTTGGCCGCGTTGGTCATCAGTACGCCGAGGACCTGCTTGGCGGCTTCGAAGGCGCCGTAAGCGTTGGACATGGTGCCCTGGCTGCCGGCCTGGCTGCCGCCGTAACCGGCGAGCAGTGTCTCACCGACAGTGACATTGGTCCGGTCCATGGTGGTGCCGAGGGCTTCGGCCACGACTACCGCGAGGGCGGTGTGCGTGCCCGAGGAAGCGGCGCCGATGCCGCAGTTGACGTGTACAGAGCCGTCCTGGGCCATCCTGACAATCATGGTGCGCCCGGGTGACGAAGAGCCTTTTTCAGAGACGGTGTAGCAGGTGCCTACACCGTGCAGTCTGCCGTCGGCGAGTGTCTTGGCACCGGGGGCGTGGAATTTAGTCTTCCAGCCGAAATCGTCGGAGCATTTCTGGAGCATGATCTTCAGAGGGCAGGCACCTACAGGGTTGTTGGTGGCCTGGTCCACACGCTCTGGGGTGACGGCTACTTTCATCCTGAAGTCGACAGGGTCCATGCCCAGCTGGTAAGCCATCTGGTCGAAGACCTGCTCGCTGATGAAGCAGGAATGCATGCCGTTGACAGAGCGGAAGGGGCCGGTGCGCGGCACGTTGGTGGTGATGGGGGTGCCGGTGGCGCGGATGTTATCGGTCAGATAGGTGAGCTGCAGTGCGATGGTGCCGGTGGTACCGAACCACTGGGCGTCGACGGCGGTGATGCTGCCGTCTTTCTTGCAGCCGATCTTGATGGTGGCTTTCTGCTGGGACTGGTGGGTGGCGCCGCCGGTGGCGTTGACGTGGCGGCTGAACATGCAGTTGACCGGCATGCCGGCTTTCTTGGCCAGCAGGGCGGCGATCCAGGCTTCCTCGCCGTTGGGTTTGCGGTCTCCGTAACCGCCGCCGCATCCGTGGCTTATGAAGTGGACCTTGCTTTCGTCCATCTGCATGGCGGCTGCTATGTTGGTGATGTGGCCGGTGATCTGCTGGGAACCACTCCATGCCCACAGTTCGTCGCCCACCCATTTGGCGGTGGCTTCGCGGGGTTCGGGGGTGTTGTGTGAATAGAAGCTAGCCCAGCCGATGGTGTCCTGGTAGGTCACATCGGCGAGCTTCATGTTGGTGTCCACGTCGCCCTTGTTGATGGCGGTGGTGGTGCGGTAGTTGGGGGTGGTGCCGGTGATGGCGGCGGGTGCGTTGCTGGCCATGGCGGCGTCCATGTCGACGACGAAAGGCAGTACGTCATAGGTCACGACGATGGCATTGGCGGCGGCATGGGCCAGCCAGGGGTCGGTGGCTGCCACGGCGGCCACGACCATGCCTTCATAAGTGATTTCGTAGACGCCGGCGCTGTTCTTGCCGACCATGGCAGCGGTGGCGGTAGTGGGGATGTCCATGGTGGTAATCACCGCTTTGACGCCGGGCATCTTGGAAGCTGCGGTGGTGTCGATGGCCTTGATGTTGGCATGGGCATATGGGCAGAACTTGATGCCCGTGAAAAGCTTCTCGCCGGGAAGGACGTCGCCGGCAAAGTCCCAGTCGCCTGTTACGACACGGGTGGCGAAATGGTCGAGCTGGTTGGGGATCTTGCCGATTACTGTCGTTGGGTCGGAAAAGGTTTCTGCAACGTTATAAGTCTGGGCTCCGGTTAGAAATGTCTGTGCCATTTTATCCTCCTGCTCCGATCTTCACGACTGTATTGCAGACCTCCATTATGGAACTGCAGATGCACAGGTGCCCCGAGAGGCCTGCTTTGACCTGCGCCATCGTGGGTTTGGGTGTGGCAGCCAGGAGGGCCTTGGTGGCCATCATGAAACCGGCTGTGCACCAGCCGCACTGGAAGGCTTCGTTGTCGCGGAAGCTCTTGGCTATGCCGGTGAGGTTCCCGAGGTCGGGGGAGAGGGATTCGGCGGTCTCGATCTTTTTGTTGGTGGCGTCGATAGCCAGCACCATGCAGGAATACATGGGTACGCCGTCGATAAGGACGGTGCAGTGCCCGCACTCGCCGCGGTCGCAGCCGACCTTGGTGAAGGTAAGCCCCATCTTCTCGCGCAATACGAAGTTGAGGGACCAGTATGGCTGGACGTCCATCTTGATGACGCTGCCGTTGACGTTGAAGACGGAACGGGGGTCAACGACGTTGGTCACGGTGGTGGTGACGGGGGGCTGGGTGACGGTGATTGTAGAAGTAGTGGCCGTACCTGTCACGGTCTTGGTGACGGTGTCGGTAGTCGAAGTTCCTTTACAGGCGGCGGCCAGGCCGAGGGAGCCTACAGCGGCTCCGCCGACTACGAGTCCGGCATCCTTCAGAAACTCCCTTCGGGACAGTCCTTTCAGGTCTTTTTCTTCTGCCATTTGTAAGTATTAGCCTCCTAAATCAATATTTATTTAGTTCATGCGAACGGGTAAAGTTACTAAACCTTCTTTTAACCCCCTTTCCAATATTTTTTACGCCATCGGATTGGTCAATCTATCTTTATAGGCGCTTGCCGGCGCCTTAAGACAGCAAACTCAGGTGAAGCATCGTGCAAATAGGCACCGGAGATTTCATAAAGGAACCGCAACCCGTAAGTATAAGAAATGCCGGCATTTCTATTTGAAGTCGTCAATGCTAAACAACCGTGTACATTAGTCGACTCCCGTATCATCCGAACTATTGTATACTTTCTCTTGTCATGAAGCAAAACAGATGTCAGCGATATACGACGTAAGAATCTTGCAGGTACCTGCACCATATTAATTAAACATATTGTACTTGACTGCGCAACAACAACATTATCATTTAGATCCAAGGTATTGACCGTCGGATAGGATTTCGTTTCATCCCGGGAAATGTTTGATGCCCATAGTCGAGCACTTGGAGGGCGGGGGATAACGGATTTCTTCGGGTGATTTTTAAGCGGAGTCGGTACCCCGGAATTAGACTGTCAGCAAAATAGGGGACGAACCGTTATAGCTTATCACACGCGTCGCGGTAGATTGCCAGTAGGCGCGTAACCCCTTATACTCTAAGTCATGTCGGACATATCCTATCTGCCTTTCAAGGTTGTCGCCCACCCGGGGGAACTGGACAGCGCCGTAGAGGACATGGCCTGTTCCCGTGAAGTGGCTCTTGACACTGAATCCAACAGCCTCCACCGTTATCCCGAACAATTGTGCCTGATTCAGGTAGCCACTCTCCAAAAAATATATCTCATCGATACGATTACCCTCGATGAGATAACGCTTATCAAGAATATACTTCGGGATGGTTCCATAACTAAAGTGGTTCACGGTGCCGACTATGACGTACGCAGCCTCGATCGGTATGGCGGTTTCCGAATGCACGGTCTGTATGACACCTATATCGCTGCTCGTTTTGCAGGGTTAGCCAAGGTCGGCCTCGCGGACCTGCTGATGGATTTGCTTCACATCGACATCCCCAAGAGCAAGGAAATCCAGCACGCAGACTGGGGCAGGCGGCCGCTTTCAAGTGAAGCTCTTGATTACGCAGCGGCAGATGTCCGCCACCTGCTCGCGTTGAAACAAATCCTGGATCTGCGGTTATGCAGCCTGGGCAGGGCGGCTTGGGTTTCTGAAGAGTGCTTACGTGTCGAGAATGTCAGCTACACTCCTTTGAACCTGGATACGGCTTATCTTTCTATCAAGGGAACCCAGCATCTCGACGGACGCGCCCTGGCTGTGCTGAAAAGTCTTTTTCTTTTTCGTGAGGCAGAAGCACGTCGGCAGCACAGGCCTCCTTTCTTTATTATTCCCGACAGTGCGCTTGTACATCTTTCAAATGATCCTTCCGCAAATCTTGCAGAAGTTCCAGGACTTGCTCACAACTTGGAAAGGATAGGGCCCGGAACAAGGCAGGCGATTCGCGAGGGCCAAAATGCCGCACCGATTGAGAGGCCGCACGTTGTGTACGAGCCCCTCAACCCCGGGCAATTACACATTTTAACGGGGCTAAAATTCTGGCGCGAGTCTCTCGGCCAGAAGCTTGGCCTTGATCCTTCACTTTTGTGGCCCACCGTTAGTCTCGAACGTTTAGCTAAGGCACCTGATTCATTTTCGGCAGAGGTGAATTCCTCGAATGTAAGGGAATGGCAGAGACTCGAATTCTCCGTTTCGCTGGAGACTCACCTGAGGGCACGGCTGAAAAAATAGCAAGGGGTATATTCGCAGGTTGTGGTGGGATCGATGCTACCTGGTCAAGCCCGGTATGCGGCCGTCGATTCAATGTGTAAAACTAACGTTTCGTTCCTCTGAATGATGAAAAATGTTTATATGTTATGAACCCCCTGCCATGTGATAGAATGCGTTTATGAGAATTGGCGCTTTAGAAATTACCGAGCCGGTTCCTGACCTGTTCGAACCGCATGCTCTGGCAATTATTCCTGCATGGATGGACGCAGGGTTGTCCGCCAGTATGACAATGTCGCTGTTAGATCAAACTTTCAAAACGCAGGATCTGGCGAGGTTGTCCCGGCCGGGAGAGTTTTTTGATTTTACTCGCTTTCGCCCCACCCTGTCCAGGGGTACTGATCGGAATAATGTGATCCTGCCCAATGTCACTATTACTCATGGGGCACGTCCGGATGGCTCGGATTTTATTTTATTACGTTTGCCGGAACCAAATTCCATTGCGGAAGTCTATATTGATTCGATAGTGGATCTTCTTAAAACTTTCAAAGTTAAACGGTACGGGCTTCTGGGTGCTGTTTACGATATGGTGCCTTATACGAGGCCTCTGTTGGCAACAGGTTCAGGGAGCAGCGAAGGCCTGAATAACCTATTATCTGACGCGGGGGTCGCTTCGAACGATTACGAAGGGCCTACTACCGTGCTCTATATGATAGGGCAACAGATACTGCAGATGGGCGTTGAAACTTTCAATGTGATTGTCCATTTGCCAGGATATCAAACCCCTGAGAATGACTACCGGGGCGAAAATAAACTCTTGGAAATCATCGATTCGATATACGGATTGCCAGTACCACCTGAACTCGTTGACAAGGCAAAAGAACAGACGGATCAATTCAATGCAACTGCGGAACAATTCTTGCTTCAACAACCACAGTTGCGGGTGCTCTTGAAACAACTCGAGGACAATTACGATGCACGGGTCACGGATAAAAAGGAAGATATCCATTTATCGCCCGAAGTAGAGAAATTTCTCAAAGAGCTGAATACGAGGTTCGACCAAGGGTAGTTTTATCCCAGTCTGACCGATAACAATACGGGTCCACTGCTCTCAAAAAAGGGTGGTTCTTTAATAAAAAAATTTTGATCAACTCGACACTATGCTAAAAAAATTTGATATTGTGAAAAGCCCTGAAACTGAACAATTGAGCCAAATGCGCGATGAGCTCAGTGCCCTTGAAGAAGAATTGGCTTTCGGAGAATTGGAATTACACACTCTTAAACTTGAAATGGATTCGTTTCAGCTGAAATACATGCAGACTGTTGGGGTATTACTGGCGGAACTTGATAGAGTTGAAGACAGGATCGCTCAAATAGAAGCACAACTAAATCCCCTCGATGAAGAAACAAAAAAAACGGCTGAACAAGCCCATGCACGGGCAGAAGAATCGTGGAGCACCAGTAACAATATTTTGAAAGAAGAATCGAGGGTACAGCCTTCGGAAGATCTGAAGAAGCTTTACTGGGAAGTTGCCCGCAAGATACATCCAGATCTTTGCACGGACGAGCGGGATAAAGCGCGGCGCCAGAAATTGATGGTGGATGCGAACGTGGCTTTTGAAGCAGGGGACGAGGAAAAGTTGAAAGCTATATTACAAGATTGGACGGCTTTGGGTTCAGAGAAAAGCTCCGGAGACACCTCCGATGTTCTATATGTCATTCGCATGATTTGTCGTATTCAAAAACGGTTGGAACAGATACAATCTAAAATTGCGGAAGTCAGAAGTTCGGAATTGAATGAGTTGTATCGACGGGTCAAAACTGCCAGCGCAAAGGGCCGCGACCTGTTGCAAGACATGGCTGACGAGATCAAAGTTAATCTAGCCCTGGCAAAACACAGGCTGAAGATTATCTCTGTTCGGGCTGATAATGCGAATTGAGGAACAGTCAACACAAACCGGTTTGGTCCCGGTTGGCAACAGGCAAATAACCAATTATTCTTCCTCACTTGTCAAGCGTGGACTGGATACGCTGGCACGCACCCGGCTGAGGACGGTTTCGTTTCCTTCTAACCGTTCGATTGGCGAATTGTATTTGATTGATTCTTCAAAAGAATGGTGGAAAGTATTACAACCAGTCTCGAATGAATTCGCCAGGTATTTATCAAGGGCTCAGGGGTTGATTTCCGTTCCCCAGGAAAAATGGCTGATATTGAATATGAGGCCGTTCCCAATCAACGTTTCAGCACTCGGAAAATTAAGCTCGGATGATTTACACGGATTGGTCATCGGGTCACTTGAAAACCTTGTCGATTTATCACAAGTCGGTTTATTATCAGGTCTCAAGATACTCGATTTGGCTTACTGCGCAACGAATACAAGTTACGGTTTCTTGAAGAAATTGTGCTGTTTGGAAGCGCTGAGGATCAACTTGGAAAAAGATAATATCAGAGGGCAGGACATCGAGACGATTTCCTTGATGCCGCATTTGAAAAAATTGGACATCAATCTCGGAGTTTTCAACCGCTTTAACGTGGGGAAACTGGCAAAAGGGGAGTTGCTGAACCTTGATTTACTATCCATTTCCGGTGAATTCGATGACGAACAGTTCGGCAAACTTACGACGCTCGCCTCGATCAAGACGTTATCTTTAAGAAATCCTTTGTTAACGGATTCCGCCTTGCCAGCTTTATCTTGCCTGAGGGCTCTCAAGAGGCTCGTCTTGGATTCATCGCGTATAACGGATATGGGTTTGCGGTATATTTCTGAGCTAGACACTCTTGAGTCGTTGACTCTGTTCAGTCCAGCCATAACAGACCAGGGCTTGAAATATCTTTCCAAACTTGGCGGGATAAAAAGGTTGCGTTTGCGTTGTTCGGTGACCGACAAAGGCTTGGGATACTTAACAGGGATGACTAAATTGACCAGGCTAGTTCTGAAAAGCAATCTGGTTACCGACACGGGATTGTTCAAGCTCCAAAACAATCCGGGGCTGAAGATTGTAGAACTAACAGATACAGCTGTAAGTCTTGATGGCGTGAGGCGTTTCACGGAATCGACAGGGATAAAAGTTATAACAGCGTCGTGAGCCTCCCTTCACCATATGATTTTATTAAGACCAGACATCAGAGTGGATGGCAAAAAATCGAATGGGCAAGTTTTAAGAATTGTTCGCTGCATATGATTCGAAAATCAAAACTAACTTTTAAAAAAATAGCAGGGATATTTTTCAATCCGGGCTCGTATCCCCGTATCTTGCTTATTTTCCCCGCCATCGTCGTGATGCTATTGTCCATGCTGCTTTCCGGGCTTGCTTTCAGTTACGACAGCGGTATATTCGCTCTTGCCGGAATGCTGGTGGCGATCGTGTGGCTGGGGTTTCTCGTTTTGATCGCACTGCCTGGGACTGATAAGGTACTGGCTGGGCAACGATGGCTTCATCCTCTCAGTAAAGGCCTTATGGCATGCCTGCTTGTCGCAGGGGTGGTCGAATTTGGCGCGATCATAGCCATAAATAGCGGGTCGGCAGGGAATGGTATCCTCGGAGGAGCTACCCCCCAATTCATGAAGACTATCCCCGGCGACATCGCATATAGCGATTCGGACGCGCTGCTTTATCAAGCCGTTGATAATTTAATGCACGGCAAAAACCCTTATGCCGAAGCCAATGTTGTTACAGCGATTCTCGCCTTGAAAAGCCCTCCGGGGAAAATCACGCCGTTGCGCGCCGGGACACTAGAAAACGTTTTCCCTTATCCCAGCCAGGATCAATACACACAAATCTGGCATGAAGCTATTCAGTCTCCAGCCCAGTCATCTCCTGCAATCGAGTCGACACTGGGTTATCCCGCAGGTTTTTTTGTGATACCGGCCCTGTTTATGTTTCTGGGGATAAACAACCTCCGGTTGATTATGCTGATTTTGACACTACCGGCTGTTATGTACGCGGTTGCGGTTTGCCGTCCTGATTTGCGCTTGTGGCTGGTGGGGGCTTTTCTGGGAAGCCTTGCAATATGGAACAGCATTGCGAGCGGACTGACGGGCGCTTTATATTTTCCTTTTTTATTACTGGCCTGGGTTTTATGGCGCCGCAATTTTTGGCTTTCGGCTGTTTTTATGGGACTCGCTATTGCGGCTAAGGAACTGGCATGGTATTTTCTGCCGTTCTACCTGATTCTTATCTTGAGGAACTCAGGCTGGAAACGCGGGTTTGAAGCCGGGGTGCTGGCGGGGGGTATTTTTCTGGTTTTGAACCTTCCCTTTATCATGGGCGGCCCCGGGCTGTGGCTCGGTTCGGTGTTTTCACTGTTAAAAGATCCGCTTTTCCCATCAGGGACTGGGGTGGTTACCCTGGTCACTTTCAGTGTTGTAAACATACATTCCTCCCTATTATTCACAGTTAGTGAAATTGTTGTCATGGTTGGGGGAATGGTTTGGTACTGGTTTAAAGCCGAGCGTTATCCTGGTATTGGGGTAATTCTGTCTGTTATTCCCATATTTTTCGCCTGGCGCAGTTTATGGCCCTATTTTTTTTACACCGACGTGATCTTACTGGCAATGATCATGGCCAACGAATACGGCACAGGGAGAGGGAATTTGGAGATTGAGGGTAACATTACATAAAGGCAAAAGAAAAACTTAGGAACAAAGGCTTAATGGCTTGGCGGAAGAACCTTGTAGATTGAAACCGTTTATCGGGGTGAGAGGATTTGAACCTCCGACCACCTGAACCCCATTCAGGTGCGCTACCAGGCTGCGCTACACCCCGATGACAACGTTAATATAGTAGCATAACGGCGGCTGCAGGTAAATATCCCGGTTTCTTCGGCAAAACGAGGTGCAAAATTACTACGAAGGGTTTAATCCCGATTCTGAAGATCGTCAAATTCTATCGGCGAATGTGGACGCCTAAAGCTAATTTGTGTTAAATTAGTATCAGGATATATGTTATGGCAGTAAAAACTATACGTTATATTACCGACCCCGTATTGAGACGAAAAACCAAGCGCGTCCTCAAGATAGATAAAACCATTCATCAATTAGTGGACGACATGCTCGATACTCTGGAAAAATGCGACGGCGCCGGATTGGCAGCGCCCCAGATCGGGATATCGCTAAAAGTCGCTGTTTTATGGCTTCCCGACGAACAACCGTTTGTTATCATCAACCCCGAAGTTGTCAAACGTATCGGACAACGAGAAGTCGAAGAAGGTTGCCTTAGTTTGCCTGGGTACCAAGGCAAGGTTAAGCGCGCTGTCTCTGTCACAGTGAAATGCCTGGATATCGATGGACGTCCTCTAAGAATTCGGGCTAAAGAACTGCTTGCCCAGGCTTTAGAACATGAGATTGATCATCTGAATGGAATTGTTTTCACTGATTTGCTCGAAAGTCCAGACAAATTATATAAATTGGACCAAAAACCAGGAGAAAAAACTGGCGGTCAATCTTCACAAAACGAACTCGTGATTGGTGATTCGGTTGGAGCGGCTGTATCGAAAGAACCTCTATCCAAAGGGAATGATAATGACGCCTGAAAACAACCGGACTCTGGTTCAATGTGATTTTGACGGTACGATTACTGACGGCGACGTAAGTTTCCAGATACTGGATGAGTTTTCGGACCCCGGTTGGCGCGACAAACTCAACGAATACATGGCAGGCAAGATATCGGTAAACCGTTTTAATGCGTCTGTTTTTTCAAAGGTCAAAGTGGATAAGGAAACGCTCGACAATTTCGTTCGAGCGAAAGCCGTAATACGACCCGGATTAGATGATCTCCTCCAAGCGTGTCGCGAACGTGATTTCCGTTTTGTGATAGTAAGCAACGGGATGATGTTTTATATTGACGCCATCCTGAAGATGCTGAAATTGAACGAGGAATTCGTCGCAGCTCGCGCCAATTTTAAACTCGAAGGGATGGAGGCCTGGTATGAAGGACCGGATGGGCAACCTGTCGAGGAAGGTTTTAAAGAAGCATACACGAATTACTTTCTGAGACAGGGCTACAGAATCATCTATGTGGGGAATGGGACCTCTGATTTTCCTGCTGCAAGGCTTTGCAGCCACATCTTTTCTATAGATAATCTAACTGCAAGTTGTAAACAAGCAGGGGTGGATCATACCCCGTTCACGGACCTTCACGGCGTTGCTAAGGGGTTAAGGGGCCTCTCTTAAGTGCGGTGCCCGAAAATTCTGCTCCCGAGCCGGATCATGTTGGCCCCCTCTTCTATTGCGATTTTGTAAGAGTTCGTCATACCCATCGAAAGATATTTCATCTCGACTCTTGCGATATCCAGTTTTTGTAACTGTTCAAATATCTTGCGGGTTTCGACAAAGTAAGGCCGGGCTTCCTCGGGGTTGCCGGTGCGGGGACCCATAGTCATCAGGCCGAGTATTTTAACCCCCTTAATGTCGGAGATTTGCCTAACAATGTCTTGGGCATTCTCAGGCATCACCCCCGTTTTCTGTGGTTCACGACCGGAATTTATCTCGATGAACACCGGCATGATTTTACCTTGGGCGAGGCCTTCGTTACCTATCGCCCGCGCAAGAGCCACAGAATCCACTGTTTCAATCAGATCAAACAGCCTGACGGCTTTTTTAACCTTATTATTTTGCAGGCTTCCGATAAAATGCCAGTTCACAATGGCTCCAATCGTTGCTCGTGCGGCTTCCGCTTCTTGGATATAGTTTTCCCCTATGGTAGATAGTCCTGCATCAATTGCTTCGTTGATTTCTTCGGGAGTGCGCGTTTTGGCGGCCGCGACAAGTTCCACGCCTCTCGGTAATTCGGCGAGGACTGAGTAAACATTTTCTGAAATAATCCCCATATTATTTTGCTCTCTGTTTTCTTGTTATTATACACACTCATTCCTCTTGGTGAGTCAATAGCACTTTACAAGGATCGGATATTCTGATGTTTTTTGCTTGTTTGAGTAGTATAATAAGACGTCTATTTTATCGGAGGAATGGTATGAAAAAAGCAGAATATTACGAGAGCGCATTAGCAGACCTGAAAAAGGAACAAAGTCGCCAGTCCCGCGTACTGAAAAACCTTAACGAAATCCTCGTTTTTCTCCAGGTCAAGAAGTATCAACCGTTGGATGCATTTGAAGGTACCATTGCAGAACTGGAAGCTCGTCGTGTAGAAGTAAAGTTGGCGATAAAAGGTATCGAAGAACAGATCAAATAGACCGTCATTAGTCTGAACCAGATATTTTCTCAGTACACCAAAATTACCGAAGGTGAACGTGCGCCCCTTGATGGTGTATGTGTATTATTTTTCATTTTGACTCGTGCTCCATTCAAATACCTTATGGTAGAATACCAAAGGGACACAGCTTTGTATTAACCTCGTCACGGGGGGGGTGTCGGAATTGGCAGACGAGCAAGACTTAGGATCTTGTGCCGAAAGGCGTCGGGGTTCAAGTCCCCGCCTCCCCACCACAAAGATGAAACAGGTTATTCTGCACATTCCTCACGGGAAATGATATCCTATTTTTTATACAAACTTCGTCTGGAGACACCAAAATGAAAAACACTTTATCCAAACCGCGAGGAGGAAATTTTAGAGGCAAGTTTAAATCTGAATCGCAAAATGGGATAGCAAGGCTTAAAAAACCTGATATTTTAAGGTACTATGATGCCGATCATCTCCCTGCGATAGTACGTAAATACATCCAACATTCAGGCGCGTTCGGCAAACCCAGGGTCATAAATTTACATGCAGTATTTTCAGGTCGCATGAGGCAAAAACCTGAAGGCAAGTGGATCGAAATCAACGCATCCCAATATACCTTCTTCGATAAACCGACCAGGGTGTTTTACATATCTTCTAAAATGTTCGGAGTGCCTTTCGAAGGGTTGCATCTGTACAAAGATGATCATGCAACGATGGAGAATAAACTGGCTTCGGTTTTCAAGGTGGCGAGTTCTCGTGGACTGGTAATGGATAAGAGTGAAACGGTTTCGTATTTTAACGACATGTGCTTGCTGGCGCCGGCTACGCTTATCGATGAAAACATTAGATGGGAAACGATGGAACACCAAACCGTAAAGGCAACTTATACGAATCAAAGTAACACGATTACGGCGATGTTGCATTTCAATGACAATGACGAGTTGGTAAATTTTATCTCGGAAGACCGGTCGATGGCAATGAAAAAAAATTCCTTCATCAACTACAGGTGGTCAACACCTATTAATGGCTATCAGGATTGCGATGACAGGAAAGTGTTTTCTAAAGCTTCTGCCGTTTGGCATACCACGCATGGAGAGTATGTTTACGCCGAATTTGATTTGAACAAGATAGAATATAATGTCAGCAATTTCGACGCCTAATTTCTCGTCATTGGTCAACCACGTGAAGGCAGGCTGCCGATTTGACAGTACCTTTCCTTTGTTTTGCCATATGCTGCATCAGACCATTAGAAAATCGGAAATTATTGTCGAAAGGTCTTCGATGTCTTTCAGATAGACGAATTCTTCCTTACCGTGGATGTTATTTTCGGTTCTAATCACTCCCAGGCCAAAATCAGTGGCGTTCCATTCCCTATGTACTATGGGGCCGAGGTCTCCTGAGCCCATCTCTCCGAAGCGTCCATCGCTGCCAGTGACTTTCTTGATAACTGCGGCAAGTTCGTTCACGATTGGGTCATCGCAGGGGGGAATGGTTGGAATAGTCATCATTTTGTTCACCTCCCAATCCACTCCTCTTACCGCAGCCAAGGTTTCGATGATTTCCTTTTCCGCATCTTCCAAGTTTTCCTCCGGGATGAGACGGCGGTCGATGGAGATAGTGCATTCATCGGGTACGATATTTACCTTAAGGCCACCGTGTATCATGTTGATATTTAGACGTGGCTCCATGAAGTCGAGTCCAGTATCTGGGTGAACCGGTACCAAGGATCTCTTTTGCAGAATTTTGGTTTTCAGTCCAAGCAGTGCATTGAGGATGGGAACGGCCTGTTCGATTGCATTTACCCCCAAGTGGGATAACCCCGAATGTACTGAACGACCCTGGACTTTGATTTCCATTTGGAGCGCCCCTAGGCCTGCTACGGATACAAAACCGAAATTCGAATCAAGCGAGAAAACCCGAGAACCTTTTACGGGATTTAAGAAAGAAGTTAGGTAACGCAACTGGTCGGGTTGGCTGAGCTCTTCATCGGTTGTAATAGCGATTGAAATATCATATTTCAATCGCCTGTTTTGGAGGTTTTCTAACGCCATCAACAAGGAAACGATCGAACCCTTCATGTCTGCGCTGCCCCGTCCGAATAACCGGCCTTCCGCCACACGGGGTATAAATGCGTCCCAACCTTCTGCAGGCACAACGTCGACATGACCATAAAAAATCAAACGGGGTTTACCCGGTTCGCGACGATGGCAGATCAGCGCCATTCTCCCTTCCCGCCCTTCCGCATGTTCAGGCGGAATTATTACTTTTGTGGTGATGCAACCTGTTTTCTTGAATATCGGTTCGAGAAAATCGATCGCCTGAGAGTAATTCCTGCCAGGGGGCACGGTCGTGTCGATAGAGACGAGGTCGCAAAGAGTTTTTTCATAATCCATATGTCCTCCAACAGAATGGGTCATTCTACTGCCTGGTATTATAGAACAATAAATACAAACAGAATCGAGTAATCGAGTATTTGCAGGAGTAAGAGTCACCCCTGAGAATAGCTTATTATGCTGGGTCATACTGGTGGGCCAAGATTGCATAACAATGAATTGAGGAAGCAGTGACTATATGGTGAAATTCGGCAATAGTCCCTCAAGGTGTTACTGGAATGGAGACAGATTCGCCGGGCCACCATTTCTCGTGATCCAGACAGAAGAACTGCCGGTCGTGCTACTCCTTGTGTATCAGGATTGAGGTCGTAAGAGTGTGCATTGGCTGAGGGGGATATCCGTTCGTTCGTGTTCAGCCTTTCTGACGAGCATTTTAAAAATGTCTCCTTCGACAGTGGAACTGACGAGTTCATGGCCCCTCATCCTCACGAACCTTTCCATGTTGCGTTTGTTGAGAGTGTCGCCAACTACTTCAAGGATTTCACCCGGTTTTATTTCAGGCAGTTTATCTTTGATCATGATATTGGGTACCGGGCAAATTTTGCCCCGGGTATCCAGTGATGCAACTGCTGTTGATTCAGCCATAAATCACCTCTCTTATGGTGTTCATACTAAATCTAACGCGCGGATTAGAATGTGTCAAGTGTGAATAAATGTGCTAAATAGCATTGACTTCAACCTTTGTCATCCATATAATTTATATTGTAATAAACATGCATTTATAGTCACGTCGAATAATTTCTAAACTAATGGGCAGAACGCCGCTTGGGCTATTGTCGGTGGATTGCCATTCTGTGTAATGCTGGGTTTTGTGATGCGTGAAAAAATCACGTAGAATAATCGGAATAAATATTAGCGGGGTGACCAAGTGGAAAATGTGAAACCGGATAGAATCAAGTTTACGGGCGACGGCATCATCATCTTTCATGATGTTGCAGGCGCAATGAAAGGTGAGCGGACGATACGCGCGTCCGACCATGAAGTTAAGCTCGTGGCTCCACCGCCGGAACTGCGCATGGGCTGCGACCTTGCGTTGGAATTCAATCTCGTGGAGCAAGCCGGCATTGAACGCCTTTTCAAAGAAAAAGATGTCCCCTTTGTCCGATTTTTACCGCTGTCGAAAAATGCGCCTCAGATGTGCGATATCGTTAAAGTAACTGATTTCGGCAAGTGGGTGATGGTCAAGGCGGGTAACATGAAGATATCTTTCGAGAAAGATAGCGGGATAATCGTTAACATTTCAGGAGGCGGGTGCCCCGATATTCCGTACTTGAATGCGGAGATGGTGGACAAGGCCCTCACACTAGCTCCGCATCCCAATGAATTGGGTTATACGCTGTGTGCGACAATGCTCGAGCGTGCCTATGAAGAAGCGCTGGTCATCTTTAGTGGAGGCAGCCGTTCATGATTCTGCTTTTTGGTACTGTCCCGGATAAAAACCTGCCGCTGACCTACGGTCAGGTTAGGCAGGAAGGTGACAATCTCGTTGCCGATGGCAGGCGTTTTTCTCGGACCCAGGGCACGGGAGCCATGATCAGCGCAGCGCTGGCTATCACCAACTACTTTAAAATTGAATCCCCGTATGTTTTGGTCGCAGGAGATATCGGCGACGGCAAGGGAACTCGGGACCTATATAAATACCTTACGGACCACATAGTTGAAATGAAGCCTGAAGTGTTGACCATGCATTACAGCTTGCCCATAATGGCTCTTTTGAAAAAACTTTGTGACACGATAAAAGGGTGTGAAAAACGACCTTTTATGATTGCGGATGCGGGTGCTATGTACGCTGCCAAAGGGGCCGGGCTTGCCGGTGAATTCGACATTTTCACACCTGACCCTTCGGAAATAGCTTTTTTGGCAGATCCGCAGGCTACTCATCCAGCCTATATTTCACATCATTTGTTCGATTGTGATGCAGATAAAATTCCCGGCCAGATAACGGATGCTTTTAAAAACAAAAGCGCCGCTAAGCTACTTCTGGTAAAAGGTAAAACCGACTATGTCGCTGTGAATGGGCAAATCGTTGCAACCATCATCGAACCCAATGTACCTACGCTGGAGCCTATCGGTGGGACCGGGGATACGATTACCGGGCTTGTTTCAGGGCTGGTTTTTGCTGGCTTGGATCCCAAGGATGCGGCTATTTTCGCCTGCCGGACCAATCGTATGGCAGGTGTGTTAGCCCAACCAACACCAGCCACAAAAGTTAAAGAGATTATTGACCGGTTTCCCGAGGTGGCTAAGAATAATTACTGCGCATGGAGCGGCATTTGTTATAACGGATAATGCAGGTAAGGAGTAGCTCGAAGGAGAAGAAAATGGTAACAGAACTGGATTGTCGTAAACAGACGTGTCCGTTGCCGGTGGTCAACACAAAAAAAGCCATGGAAAAGTCGACCGACGACAAATTCGATGTGTTGGTTGACAATATCGTAAGCCGCGACAACGTCCGACGTTTCGTGCAAAGCCAAGGGCACAAAGTTGAGATAGAAGATAAGGGCGGGGGTTTGTGGAACATGCATGTTACCCGTAGTCCCGTAGCAGCCAAGAAAACCACAGAGGTTGGAAGCGTTCCGACTACTGGTGGGTTGGTGGTATTTATTACTACCGATCAGTTGGGAGTGGGAGAAGAGAGGCTCGGAGGGATTTTAATGAAGGCTTTTCTCAATACCCTCCACGATTCAGAGCCAAAGCCAGAGAAAATCATGTTCATCAATAATGCCGTCAAACTTACAACCGAGGGTTCGGATGTACTAGACAGCCTGGCCGCACTGACCGAAGATGGTGTACAGATAATCTCATGCGGCACGTGCCTGAATTACTACGGCATTCTGGACAAGCTGAAGTTTGGCATCGCGGGCAATATGTACGACATAGTCAACAACCTGCTGGAAGCCGGGAAAGTCATCAAAATCTGAACTGGAGCAATCTCGGATTTTTTGCCCCGGGGTAGGAGCACCTTGGAAAACTTGCGTCTTCCCGGGGCTAATTATTATCGCCCAATGACGCATCCCAAACCGATTCGGATAAAGTGGGATGAGGGTGAAGTGTATGTCTCAAGTCATCGATGCCGGCGCCGAGCTTTATGGCGAGAGCGCACTCCGCTATCAGGTTCGAAACGCCTGTACCTACCATGTGCACACCGAGTATCCTCCCGTTTTCGCCAGCTAAGATTTTAACCAGCCCGCGCCTTTCACCGAGAATCGCAGCCGAAGCGTTTGCCCCCATTGTGGACCTTAACACCGTCACCGGAAGTGCGTCGATGATAGCTTGGCTCTCCGAGATCCCGACTGAAGCTAATTCGACCGTAGTGCCATATACACAATGCGGAATAGCGGTATACTCCATCACGGTATCGCGCCCTGACGCATTCTCAGCGGCGACGCGGCCTTCGGCCATCGCGACATAGGCGAGCATGAGGTTCCCTGTAACATCGCCCGCCGCGAATATTCCGGGCGCCGTTGTGCGCATGTGCTTATCGACACCTATTCCGCGAGATGTACTCCTTACAGAGCACTCGGCGAGCCCGAGTCCTTCGAAAAACGGCTGTTGTCCCGTAGCTACACAAACGGATTCGGCTTCCAGTATTTCCACGGAGTTGGTACAAGTGAATCGGACCCGCCTTGAATTATCGATCGTTTCCAGACTGATTATTTCGGCCCCAGGATAGATTTTAATCCCGCTTTTTCTCAACGCCCGTTCGAAAACCAGTGCGGTTTCCTGATCTTCGCGGGGAAGTATCCGCGGCATGCTTTCGAGAATAGAAACCCTGCAACCCAGGCCGTTCATAATTGAAGCCAGTTCGACGCCCACGGCACCACCGCCCACGATTATCAGGCTATCAGGGATGTGCGAGATCTTGAGAATATCGTTTGAGTATAGGATGTCGGGGTCGTCAAACCCGGGAATACTCAATTTGGCCGGAACTGATCCTGTCGCGATAATTATGCTCTCTGACTTGATCGACTGTGGTGGTTCATTATCCGGAAGAATTTCAACGCAGCGCGGAGAGAGTACTCTTGCCGAACCGAGCAAAACAACGACTCCAGCCTCCTGCATTAGCGCCTGAACCCCGTTGTTCATAAGAGACAAAATTTTATTCTTATAATTACGTAGGCCGGCAAAGTCGATGACTGCCCGGTCGGCGGCGATTCCAAAGGTCGATGCGTCGTTTATCGACTGTAATAATGAAAGCGAATGGAGCAGGGTTTTCGTTGGTATGCATGCATTGTTAAGACAGGCACCGCCGATTTTGTTTTTTTCTACCAATATGACCGACGCCCCGAGTTTAGATGCCCGAAGTGCAGCACTGTATCCAGCCGGTCCTCCGCCGATGATTGTGATATCACCTGTTAAGTCGGGCATAAATAAGGTTACCTTTGAATCATTTCGATATATTTTTTAGCTGAAAGAAGGTTTTTCAGTTCGTCAGGATCATCCGGTTTGATGATCGCCATCCATCCCTGCCCGTAGGGGTCCTTGTTGACTAAACCCGGTTTTTCCACCGCTAGGGGGTTCGTGGCAACGAGTGTACCGCTGACAGGGCAGGCCATTTCGGATGCGGTTTTTGAAGACTCAAACGAGGCGAAAGGATCCTCTCGTTTTAAAACGGTTCCCGTTTTCACAAAATCTACGTAGACGATGTTTTTCAGTTGTTCCTGATAGTGGTACGTCATTCCCAAGCGGATGTTTCCGTCCGGTTCTTTTTTACACCAGACGTGGCCAGAGCTGTATAAAAGGTCATCAGGATGCACAGGCCCCTCCTTAAAGGAGAACGTTCAAGCGAGTAAAGCATATCATAGGAGATAGGCAATATAAAGCTTTTACGAGGGTGTTTAGTATTGACATGTCTTGATACAAGTTTTAAACTTACTTCGGCTAATTCACAGCCATAAATCGACCGGGAGGTAACTAAATTGCCCGAAGAAGAAAAAGACAAAGCCCTGGTGGTTTTCGACTATATTTATCACGCGATGAGGGCCAAGCCGGTTCTCGAGGCAGCAGGTTTCAAGGTGCGGGAGGTTGCGCCTCCGGTAGAATACCGCACGGGGTGCGACCTGGCTGTTGAGGTGGACGCCACCGATGTCGATGCGGCAGAAAACGTCCTAATAGAAAAAGGCGTTATGATTTTGGATATTCTTTTTATGCCGAAGGGCGCTAAGCTTATCCCTGTTTATCTCACCAAGCTTATCAAAACCGTGGATTACGGCGAGTACGTTATGGTCCGTTGCGGAAACATGAAAATCACCTATAAGAAGAGTAACGGTATGATTGTCAATATTTCCGGAGGCGGGTGCCCCGATATCCCATTCCTTGGTATGAAACTTTACGGAACCATCATCGGCGAGGGGCCACGTCCGCGTGCGCTCGGTAAAACGGTATGTGCATATACTCTTGAGCATGCGTACGACAAAGCGCTCGCGATTTATAAAAAAGACTCAGGCAAAAAGGGGAAATAGAGATGTTACTCTTAGTCGGAACAATACCTATCGAAACTCTGCCCCTGACTTACGGCACAGTGAATTATCAACCTGACAAGCTCACTATCGGGGATTATACACTCGAAGGGCAGTATGTGACGTTGGGTACTGCTGCGATGATTTCAGCCGCTTCTGCAACCTGCCAGGCACTAGGGATTCCCGGGCCAAACGCAGCCGTGGTGGGTGACACCGGTATGGGTGAGGGGACTATGAAACTCCTCAGATATCTTACAGAAGAAATCGCTAAGCTTTCCCCCAGCGTTGTGACACTGCACTACATCTTGCCGACTCGTGATCCCTTCATCAATTTCATAAATGCGGCTCACAAAATGGAGAAACGGCCTTTTCTTATTGCAGACGCCGGCGCATTGCTTAACGCCAAAGCGGTTAAACTGGCGCCGAAATTCGATCTGTTCACTCCTGACCCGGGAGAATTAAGTTTCCTGGCTGATCCGGATGCGGCCCATCCGGCCTATGTTCAACATTTTATCTTTGATGTCGACCAAACAGAAGTTCCGAGGTTGAGCCAGGAGGCTTATGCCCACGGGGACGCGCCCCAGTATATGATTGTCAAGGCCCCTACAGACCATGTCATTGTCAACGGCAAGGTAGTTGCCGTGATAAAAGAGCCCAATATCCCAGCGCTCGAACCTATCGGCGGAACCGGGGATACGATTACAGGAGTAGTATCTGCCCTAATTTCCAGCGGTATGGATGTGGTTGAGGCCTGTATCGCGGCCAGCAAGATCAACCGCACGGCTGGAGAATTGGCTCGTCCCACCCCTGCCACAACAATAGCCCAATTTATTCCTTTCATTCCTGAAGCTGTAAAAAAGATCATCGGTAAAAAATAGATAGCAGAAGGACTGAGTCATTAAATCGGCGGGTACAAGGAGGACTTGAAATGGTAGAGGGAGAAGCGACAGCGGCTGCAAAGCCAACAAGATGGAAGCCAAGTTTTAAATTGAGCGGCAATATGGCTCTCATCACTGGTATCACGATGGGGGTCCTTGCTGCAGTTGTACAGGGTTACTTTGGTTTGCAGCCACCTGCTGGGGATGGGATCTGCGGTATTTCACATCCAGCCAATATCGTTAACTGGCTGGTCAATAATATCTTCGGAACAAAGTTCACCATCCACAGTATCTTTGTCACCGTTCCAGTACTGACATCCGTCGGATTCGTTATAGGATCTTTCATTGCGGCCGTCAAAAATAAGGAATTTAAACTGCGCCCCGGACCGGTGCGAGATAACGTGTTGGCATTTATTCTCGGGTTTTTGATTATCAATTTTGGTTTACTATGGGGTTCCTGCCCGATTCGGACAGCTATTCTGGCTTCATACGGGATGTTTTTCGCAATCCTCATGCTCGGGATGATCGTCCTTGGTGTGATAGTCGCCTGTCTTTACATAAAATGGAAGGTTAGGAGGGCATAATGACAGGAATTGCTGCCTGGAAAATAGGGATAGCCACACTATTCATCGGCACTATCGTTGGGTATTTGGGCCAGAGATCGCGTTTCTGCACTATCTCTGGGATCCGCGATTTTTTCTTCGTAAAAGACAGTTACCGGCTAAAAGGTCTTATTGGAATCGTCGTCGGAGGCGTCATCGGTTTCACACTGGTTAACAAACTCGGAGGGAGTTTATCCAGTTTTACCCCGGGCAAATGGCAGTTTATGCCAATGCTTAAGGATGGTCTTAATGTTACGCCTTCGATCCTCATCCCCCTGAGTGCTGTCGGGGCATTCTTTATGGCGTATTTTTCGGTAATGGCAGAGGGATGCCCATTTAGGCAGCATGTTATGGCAGGAGAAGGCCGTCTCTCGGGTATTATCTATATTGGAGGACTGGTGGCTGGAGTGGTATTTTTCGATGTGGTGATAGTGCCCTACCTTCAGCTTTTGACCTTACGGTTTCCTAACTAAATTTTGGCGACTGCTGAAATAACCGTTTGGAAATAGTTGTGATAGTCATAACATACAGGAAACATTCGACCAATTATCTGGTAAAAATGTGTCAATATTTGCTTGAAAACATCTTGACAGAGCGCTTTATCAAGTATAAGCTTAACGGGTTAGAAGCATAGATGACGGTTTAAATCCGCACCAAGCAGAATACCCGGGGTTTGGTGCGGCGCTTCTTTTAATTGCCCGGGTTGAGTTTGTGTAAACAAAATAATATATAAAGGTAGGAAAAAGGAGGCAAGATGCCAAAGAATCCCGATGGTTCGGAACAAATGTTGAAGGTTACTGCAGCCGGTGCTGCGCCAGGTCCCCAGGTAATGATTAAACCCTTACCCCAGATTCTTGATGAAATGGAAATCAACATCAAGAAAGCTGAGGAAGCCGCTGTTGCGGCTCGCGAAGCCTCCGCGCTTGCCGCAAAAGCTTCCAAAGACGCCACAGAAGCTGCGGAAAAAGCCGCTAGGGAAGCCACCGCAGGGGCATCTGCCGCTGCTTCCCGTGCTGAAGAGATAGCAAAAGCAGCAATAAAAGCTGCCGAAAAAGCCAGCCAAGAAGCAGAAAAGGCTGAGAGACAGGTTGCGGAAGCTGTCCACAAGGCAGAAGAAGCCGCTCGGCGCGCTGAAGCTGCGGGCAAGAAAGCTGAAGATACGGCACTCGCTGCCCGGGCTGCCGCAGAAGAAGCCGCTCGCCGTGCTGAAGCCGCCGCCAAGAAAGCCGAAGAAACCGCTCGCGCAGCCAAATATGCTGCTGATGAAGCCACTGCAAAGGCAGAGGAAGCTGCACTTGCTGCCAAAGAAGCATCTTTGTTGGCGGCAAGGGCTTTGGAAGAAGCCGCCGCTCGTGCTTTGGAAGGTGCCAATGCAGCCAGATTAGCTGCGCTTGAAGCTATTAAAAACGCTACCGCAGGTGGAAAAATTGCCGACGAAAAAGCCAAACTGGCGAAAGCTGCCGCAGCCAAGGCGCTTTCTGCGTTAAATATAGAATCTGCCCGCGAAGCTGAGGCAGCCGGACGCGAGGCCAAGAATGCGGCTTCGGCCGCCTATCGTTTGGCTGAGCAGGTTGCTCGTAAGGGTGAGCATGCCGATATGGCTGGCGATAATGCAATTGCTGCTGCCGAAAGGGTTTCAGGCATTCTATCCGAAAAAGTAGATGAAGCAGGAAAAGAAGCAAAGAATGCAGCCGCCGCTGCCGCGAAATCGGCTCTGGAAACCACCAAGAAAGCTGAAGCAGCTGATATGGCTGGCGACGAAGCCCTGACCGCAGCTCTGAGAGCCATCACCGAACAGGCAACATTAAAGGCCGAAGAAGCGGCCAGAAAAGCGGAAGCAGTAGCCAAAGGTGCCAGAGAAGCTGCCGAAACTGCAATGTCTGCGGCTCAGCGAGCAACTTCGCGGGCCGAAGAAGCCGGCAGGTCATCCAGAGAAGCCACCAGTCGTGCCGAGGAAATCGCGCTTGCCGCCAAGAGGGCAGCCGAAGAAGCTTTGGCCAAGGCCGAGGAAGCCCTTATCAAGTCCATAATCAAGAGACTGACTCGCTGGGATTGGATCGCCACTCTGGTCATCATCAACCTGAGTATTATCTTTGCCGCCGTTTTGTTCTCGACTGCCGTCATTCACTAATTGGTCAAATACAAGTTATACCAGGGAGGCCCGCGTTATGGCGGGCCTCCCTCGGGATTAGAAACAGGTTTCTTTTTTGATGTAATTGATGCTGGTTGATTATTGGAATTCTCTGTTCCTCTGGCTATTATTGGGTCAGGGGTTTTTGTTTAGCCAGCAAAGGTATAAATAATGAAAACAGAAATGAATGGTAAAGATATAGATGTCGAAACCATGCGACATTCGGCTTCACATGTCCTGGCGCAAGCTATAATGTCCTTGTTTCCCGAAGCTCGATTGGGTATCGGGCCGTCGATCGAGAACGGTTTTTATTATGACTTCGAACTTCCCCGAGGTCTCACCCCGGAAGATTTACCGGTCATCACCGAGATAATGAACTCTATAATTGGTAACGATTTATTGTTCACAAGGGATGAAGTCAGCAAGACCGAAGCACGACGAATCATGGCGCTTCAGCCCTACAAACTCGAATTGATTGACGGGATAGCGGACGAAACCGTAAGCCTTTATCGCCAGGGAGACTTCGTAGACCTTTGCAGGGGGCCCCACGTTGCTTCTACGGGCGACGTGAAGGCGTTCAAGCTTACCAGCATAGCCGGAGCTTACTGGCGAGGCGATGAACAACGGCCCATGCTCCAAAGGATATATGCCGCGGCTTTCAGAACCACGAAAGAGCTGGATGATTATATTAAACAGCAGGAAGAAGCTGCAAAGCGCGACCATCGCAAACTCGGCAAAGAGCTAGAGATTTTTACCTTTGACGACGAAGTCGGGCCCGGATTGCCCTTGTGGTTGCCGAACGGCGGAGCGATGATTGAGGAAATCGAAAAGTTGGCGAAAGACATCGAGTTCCGTCGTGGATACGTCCGGGTTAAGACGCCTCATGTGACTAAAGAAACGCTGTTTCAGCGGAGCGGCCATCTTCCTTATTATGCTGAGAGTATGTTTCCCCCGATGGAATTGGAGGGCGTTCGCTATTACATCAAACCCATGAATTGCCCGATGCATCACAAGATATATGCCAGCAAGCCGCGAAGCTACCGTGATCTGCCGTTGCGCCTGGCAGAATACGGGACATGCTACCGCTACGAGAAGTCCGGAGAGTTGTTTGGCCTGATGCGCGTGCGTTCGATGCAGATGAATGACTCGCATATCTATTGTTCGGAGAAGCAGTTTGAAGAAGAATTCATGGGGGTAATCAATCTCTATCTTGAATACTTCAAAATATTTGATATCTCCGAGTATGTGATGCGCTTGAGCACCCATTCAGTGGAAGGTTTGGGTAAAAAATATGTCAATAACCCTGAACTCTGGCTGAAAACCGAGGCGATGGTGCGCACGGCCATGCAGCGGAACAACATACCGTTCGTCGAATGTGCTAATGAAGCGGCCTTCTACGGGCCGAAGATAGACGTGCAGGTCAAAAGTGCCATCGGCAAAGAGTTCACTCTTGCCACGAACCAGGTCGATTTCGCACAATCCGAGAGTTTCGAATTGGAGTTTACACGCGAAGACGGGAATAAAGAGCGCCCGTTAATTATCCATCGCGCTCCGCTGAGTACTCATGAGCGCCTTATCGGTTTCCTGCTTGAACATTATGGAGGTGCTTTCCCGGTATGGCTGGCTCCCGTCCAGGTTGTGATTATCCCCGTCACCGACAGTCATACGGTCTATGCGGTAGGCCTCGAAAAAGATCTCAAAGAGATGGGGGTCAGGGTCAAAGTAGATTCACGTGCTGACCGTATGAACTACAAGATCCGCGAGGCGCAATTGGGCAGAGTGCCGTATATGATTGTAATCGGAGACAAAGAGATGGCCGGCGGGACTATTTCTGTACGTCTTCGGAACGGCGAACAGAAAAATAATATATCGTTTCAAGCGTTTAAGCTGGCGTTACAAAAAGTCATTGTAGACAAATCTAAAGATTTCGGGTTATAATAGCTGGTTGTGTGTCCTTGTAAAAGGGCGAGACATGTACGGAGGGATCGATCAGTATAATTAAAGAATTACGCATTAATCAAATGATAAGGGGCAGGGAAGTGCGCCTTGTCGGTGATAAAGGGGAACAACTGGGCGTGATGCCCCTGTACCAGGCACGTGAAGTGGCCGAAAAAGCAGGGCTTGATCTGGTAGAGGTGGCTCCAACAGCAGTTCCGCCGGTTTGCAGGTTGATGGACTACGGGAAGTTCAAGTATATGCAGACCAAGAAGGAGCGGGAGGCTCGAAAGGGTCAGAAAGTTGTTCTTCTAAGGGAGATCAGGTTACGCCCGAAGATTGGCGAACACGATTTCGATGCAAAATCAAGGGTTGCTCATAAGCTTCTTGAAGATGGTGACAAAGTAAAAGTTACCATTATGTTCCGAGGCAGGGAGAACACCCATCCCGAACTCGGGATAAAATTAATACAAAAGATGGCACAGTCGTTATCTGGTGTGTCAACGGTAGAACGGGAGCCAATAAGGGAAGGCGCTAGGTTGCATGCAATCCTCGCTCCCTTGCCATCGGTAAAGCCGGCTAAACCAAGAGAAGAATCCAAGGAAGAGACAGGGGAGCTAGAAAATGCCAAAACTTAAAACCCACAAAGGCGCCCGCAATCGGTTTCATGTCACCGGATCGGGTAAGATTATGCGCATGAAGGGCGGTAAAAGCCACCTTCGCCGCAATAAGTCTGACAGGAGCAAGGGACTGTTTGACGAGATGATTCCGCTCAGTTCACGCGACCGTGTGCGAATTTCGCGGCTTATACCCTACGGTGCTTAAGGAGAAATCTCATGGCTAGAATTAAGAAGGGCGTAACCGCACGCCAGAGACATAAAAAAATCCTGGACCTGATGAAGGGCCAGAGAGCAACTAGGCATTCATTATACCGGAGAGCTCACGAGTCACTGTTACACTCTCTGAGCTATGCTTATGCACATCGTCGCGAAAGAAAAGGCGATATGCGCAAACTCTGGATTGCCCGCATCAATGCGGCCAGTCAGGCCAACGGTATGACCTACGGCCAGTTTATCGAGTCGATGAAGAAAGCCAATATTGACCTGAATCGCAAGGTTCTCGCCGACATGGCTGTCCGCGAACCTGCAGCATTTGCTGATCTGGTACGGCAGGGACGCTCCGCGCAATAATTGCGCCTGAAAAAGAGTAATCCCGTTTGTTAAGAATTACTCTTTTTATATTTGAATCCGACGGAGGTTTATCCTATGAAAATGGTGATTAAGAAGACATATTGTCCTGTAGACCAAAAGCTTGTCATGCCTAAAGAACAGAAAAGCGGCGAAACTACGAAACTGCTTTGTCCCAAGTGCGCCACGGTACTTTATGTGAAAGAAGACTGGGGCTGGCGCTATCCTAAAACAGAAACAGCTGCCGTAAAAAAGTAACGAACACTCGCAAGTGGTTACCATCTCAGTAACCGATGGGATTCCGGCATAGGCAGTTATTGCATTTAAGGTTATATGTAAAAGAGGGGCGAAAGCCCCTCCTTTGTTTTAATGAGAAGGTTTTACCAAAAACGAGGTATTAGGATACGACGCCCTTCGGGGTAATCCTCAAACTCAGTTTTATACCAAATATGGTTCGCTTTTGCCCGGGGTACCAGGTTGGCAGCTGTCCATATGGCGAAAGTTAAACCAGAAAGCGACCACGTAGCGATGGCGAAACCAAACCAAATCGCAAGTTCCCCCAGATAATTCGGGCTGGAAACCCATCGGTAAAAACCCCCGTAGGGGATCTTATAACCTTCTTCAGATGCCCCGCGCAAGGTTCTCAGCACCCAGTCAGAATGGCGATTGACCATAAACCCGGCGATAAATAATGAGGTTCCCACGATAAAGCGTGGGTCACGCAGCCACGAGATGTTGTACACTGGTGAAAGGCTGAAAAGATACCGCCCGTTCAGGTAAGAATTAACGCTGTTAAAAAATAGCCCAAGGAAAACGACGAAAACCGGCATTCTTTTGCCGTTTCCTTTTAATGTCAGAGGGTAGATAAATGCGCGATGAATATAGTGTGCTTCCCACATGGTCAGGAATACGAGTGCCACGAATGAACCATGACGGTTACCATGGATAAAAAAGAATGCGAACAGCAGGGATGAGATGGATTCCATCACCATCCATCCGAATTTATTGTTAACCGTTGCCCCCCAACCTCTGCGTACATACCTGCCATATGGGGCAGTGACAAAAAATAGCAAAACGAACACGATCGAAGCAAGCGCGAGCCAGGTGACGATGATTACATTGAATATTTCATGTTCGTTCATCGCAGTTTCACCTGCAGCCGGCCATCTTCGACCATCCAAACCAACGTATCGCAAATTGTATTTTTGAGGGGCCTCGGATGGTAATTCAACTCTGATTTAGCTTTTTGATGGCTGATATTTTTGTTTGAATTTACAGCTATTATAGACGCCCGTGTGAACAGAGGGCGCCTTCCGCGGATATGGTCGAAAGCGGTAACGACGGGTGCGCCTGCGCTCGCCAGCCATAGTGGGCAGGTGAAAGAAGGTTGCCTGGTCCCGGTAGCCGCCTCAACTATCCCTGCTATTTCGGCAAGTGAAGCCCAGCGCCCTCCAAGTATGTACTTTGTTCCTGGGGGAGCCAGTTTTTCGGCCTGAATGGCTCCGAAGACCACGTCGCGCACATCCACCCAGTCGAATCCGCCCTCGACCAGCGCCGGCAGTTTCCCTCTGGCCATGGAGATCAGCATCTGCCCCTGGTGCGATGGATGAAAGTCGAAAGGTCCGATAACGGAGGTAGGATTCACGATGACTGCGTTCAACCCGTTTTCGATAGCCAACCTGACTTCAATTTCACCGGCAGCTTTGGACCTGTCGTAAGGCGGGTGTTTTTTAGAGGTGGCGGGGGGGCTTTTTTCGTTCACCGGGATGTTCACCGGTTTTTGTTCAACGGCATCGATAGAGCTGAAATGCACTAAACGGCGCACGCCGTTGTTCAGACAGGCGCGAGTGATGTTTCTCGTACCTAGAGTATTTATGGAGTGGAGATCGTCCCACCCTTTACTCTCAATTGAGACCATGGCCGCCAGGTGGTACACCGTATCCGCGCCCTTTGCTGCTGAGTTCAAGGAATCGGCGTCGCGGACGTCGCCATGGAATTTTTCAATATCCAGTTTATCGAAGTTGGCTGAATTGTGATGGGTCAAGATTCGGACATTCCGGCCTTCGTCCAGCAAGGCGCGGACAAGGTTGTTTCCGATATGTCCGCTGGCACCGGTTACGAGGGTAAACATCTCAAACCAGTTTTAAAGATGCAGTATTTTACTGAGAAACAGTTTGGTTCTCTCATGCTGCGGGTTCGAAAAAAAGTTTTGAGGGCTGGCTTCTTCCAGTATCTGGCCTTCGTCCATGAAAATAATTCGCCTCGCCGCAGCCCTGGCAAATCCCATTTCGTGCGAAACCACTACCATCGTCATCCCTTCGTGTGCCAGGTTTGTCATCACATCGAGGACTTCTTTGATCATCTCCGGGTCAAGGGCACTGGTTGGTTCGTCGAACAACATGATTTTGGGATTCATCGCAAGCGCGCGGGCGATGGCGACACGCTGTTGCTGCCCGCCTGAAAGCTGCATCGGGAAGGCCTCGGCTTTGTCGGGAATCCCCACTTTTTTCAACAGTTTATTGGCGACTTCTTCGGCTTCTTGTCTTGGACGATTACGAACAACGTGTTGAGCCAGAGTTAGATTTTGTAATACAGTGAGATGAGAAAACAAGTTAAAAGATTGAAAAACCATCCCGACTTCACGTCTTACGGTATTGATATTTTGAGCACTGTCGAGTGTAATCCCGTCTACTATTATTTTACCGGCATCGTATTCCTCAAGCCGGTTGATGCATCGCAGGAGAGTTGACTTGCCTGAGCCAGACGGGCCAACAATCACTACGACTTCGCTCTCGCTTACATTCAGGCTGACTCCGCGCAAAGCTCGGGTTCGCCCGAAGTGTTTTTCAACATTCTCTATCTGTATTATCGGGAGCACGGTTTACCTCTCAAAGCGAGTCCTCTTTTCCAACCATGACACAAGTCTAGAGGAAAACAGAGTTAGAATCAGGTACATTAGGGCCACAAACAACCATACGGGGATGGGATTAAAGTGCGTGGCCATGTATTCCTGACCGCGGCGGGTCATGTCAGCAACGGCAACGACACTGACCAGCGAAGAGTCTTTTAGCAGCGAAACAAATTCGTTGCCAACAGGCGGGAGGACTACCCGGATAGCCTGGGGTAATATGATGTAGCGCATGGCCTGAAAGTACGACATTCCAAGAGAACGGGCTGCTTCCATCTGCCCCTTAGGTATGCTCTGGATTCCTGCACGAAAGATTTCGCTCATATAAGCGCCGTAGCAAAAAGTCAGACCTACGACTGCCATTATCAGCGGGTTTGCCCGATAATTCATCAGAAAACCGATTCCTGTGTCATTGCCGATTTTCTGGATCACCGAGGGAACCACGTAATACCATATGATCAACTGGACTAAGAGGGGGATACCGCGTACGATTTCAACATAAAGGCTGGAAAGACCGTGGAAAATAAAATTCTTGGAGAGCCTGCCCAGGGCACCTATCATGCCCACAATCAGCATCAGAAAATATGATGCAAAAGTAACGCTGGCAGTAATTTTAATGCCGGGTAAAATGAAGTGGAAAATACTCTGGTAATCCGGTTGGGTGAAAATTAGTACAAGGGCAAGGGCTACGGCTAGTATCACCAGCCACCACCATGGGTCCATGTAGGTGCTGGGTTCGGCTCCGGGGATAAGCGCTAGCTTGCGTTCCTCTTCTGCAACGAGGGGTGGTTTTGTTTCCAATTTTGTCTTTCGTAAGGGACGGAGGGTGTTACCCCTCCGTCCCTTATGTTTTTGAATTAATTTAACTCGTGAGCCACTTGGTAACGAGAGTGTCTATGGTGCCTGCAGCTTTTACGGCCGCGAGTCCCTGATTGATCTTCTCCAGCAATTCGGTTTTGCCTTTGGCCACGGCTATGCCGTAATTTTCTGTAGTCAAAGCGTCGCCGACAATCTTCAGTGAAGTTGCATTTTTATTGACATAACTGTTAGCAATTGGAGTGTCGCAGATCACCGCGTCGATCTGACCGTTCAGAAGGTCCTGAACGGCGAGGCCGATCTGGTTGTACGTTTTAACTGTTGCCCCCTTCACACCGTTAGCCAGGGTCTCGCCTGTGGTGCCCAATTGAGCGCCAAGTGCCTTGCCTTGCAGGCTGTCGGCGTTGGTAATGGATGTGTTATTTTTCTTGGTCACTATCATTTGACCGGCTACATAGTAAGGGTTAGAAAACAGCATGGATTTGGACCTGTCGTCTGTGATGGTGATAGAGGATATGGCTGCATCATAAGTACCCTGGGCCATTCCGGCAAGCAGAGGGTCAAACGCAACATTTTGGTATTCGATTTCGATACCGGCGCTCTTCGCAATGGCGTTCATCAGGTCGATGTCAAAACCAACAATCTGGTTCTGATCATTAACGTATTCAAAGGGGGGCCAGGTTGCATCGGTAGCGATAACGTACTTGGAACTGTTCTTGCTGCATGCACCCGAAACCAATGTACTCAGCAAGACGAGCAATGCTAAAGAACTCCAGAGTAACCTTTTCAACTAATATTCCTCCTTCTTTTATCCCATTTAATATTTAGCTTCATTTGAATGTTGCTAGAGTGCCCCGAAATCTGAGGAAAGATACCCATCATTCAGGCTCTTGAAGTTGAATGGCAAGAGTGTACTACATTTTTTATCAGAATGTCCATAGGCTTTTACTCTAAAATATGTTATTCAGCCATGAATTCCATGTTATTTATTTAATGGGACAGCATATGTAGTAATGACGACCATTGTGATGGTGAGACGTGAGTTGATTATTCCGGCAATCGAAAATCTCTAAAATTGTTGAAAGGTAATTGCAGGGATTTTATCAGGTCTCCGGCATTGCGTGGCGCATTGGCTTTGTAATGGTTATTGAAGAAGGCGAAAGTTATCTTCGAATTGCCGCTCGCCTTACTCACTTGCCTGGATAATTGATCAATCTCGGATTCAGAATACAGGTACATGTATCTGGTTTCGTTATCGCCTTTCCACCACATCTCGGTATTTCTGCCGTGAAAGCGGAAATAAGAGGCATCTGATGTCGAAGGCACCTCGGATGCGATCGAAAAATCGAATTTGGGCTCGTCTATCTGCACCCAGCATGCATTGTATTCCCTGAGAAAACCGGATGTAGCCGGATCATCGCTCCAGCTTTTATTTCGCAGTTCGATTGCCAGCCGATATTCTCCGAAAGTGTTCAAGATAGCTTTCAGGATATTTTTGCCATGGGCGTCTGCTGTGAAACTGGGTGGGAACTGTGTTAAAATTGCTCCCATTTTCCCGCTCTTTGCGAGGGGCTCGATTCCTCTTTTGAAGAGTTCCACATCCGCGGATGATATTATGGCCTGCTCACCAGTTGCCGAATGGTACATCGCAGGGTGGGTAAATTTCTGCCACAGTTTGACCGTGAAGAGAAATCCATCCGGAGTATTTCTTACCCATCCTTCGGAGACGCGAGGATCAGGCGGACGGTAAAAAGTGCTGTTGACCTCCACCGTATTAAAAAAACGGCTGTAATATTCAAGTTCATGTGAGGTGCCCGGGGGGTAAAAGTATCCGTTCCAGGTGCCTTCACCCTTTGGATAAGACCATCCCGAAGTTCCAATGCGGATCAGACCTGCATCATTCATGTCGAAATCTAATATAACATATTCACACTCTGTACTGAGGTTGACAATAGAACATATGTTCTATATAATACATTAGGTTCTAATCCGGAGTCAATCTTGAAAATTCTCTGCATCCATATCCCGCATTTCCCGTTGAACTGTGAAATCCATAGGCATCCTGAGCTTGCAGGCCATGAAGCCGCTATCGTTTTTGCCGAAGGCTCACAGAAGATAATATTGGATTATGCTTCTGGACTAAAGGGGATTCAACAGGGCATGCTTTTGCAGCAGGCACTTTCCATGTATGCCGGGATGGAGATACTTCAGGCTGATATGCAGCATTACTGGAGCGTTTTCAATCGTATTTTAGATGATCTGGAGCTCAAGAGCCCGCTGGTGGAGGGTTTGGAGCCCGGTAACATCTATATCGGCATTGATGGCATGCAGCTTATTTATCCGAGTGATGAAATGCTGGCAAAAACCGTGCAAGAAACCGTGCCGTCGGCGTTTGAATCCCGTATCGGTATCGCCGAAGGTAAGTTTGCAGCTTTTATGGCCGCGTTTCAGGGCCGGGCCGGAGATATTCGCATATTGAATGGGGAGGTTCCCTCTTTTTTTGAGTCGCTATCCTGCGATCTTTTGCCGGTTTCTCTTAAAATCAAAGAGAGGCTGCATCAATTCGGTTTGCATACTATGGGACAGATGGCACGGGTCCCAGTATCCCACCTGCAATCCCAATTTGGGCCGGAGGGGGGCAGGATCCAACAACTGGCCAGGGGACATGACGATACCCCCCTGTATCCCCGCATGAGTGAAGAAACTTTTGAAGAATCTACTACGCTGGCCTCTATTACAGTATCACTTGACCTTATCATGATGGCGCTTGAGTCTATGCTTTTGCAGGCTTTCATTTTCCTGGGACAAAAAAGGCTGGGAATCAGCCGGATTACATTGTGGACTCGCAGTTGGGTTTCTGAACACTGGGAACAGGACATACGATTCAAAGAGCCGGTTATGAACGCTAAGGCTGCTATTTCTCGCATTAGGCAGGCTGTGGAAACATTTCCCCAACCCGGGCCGGTAGAGCAACTGGGGATGAAGATAACCGGCACGGGACGACCGCAGGGGCGCCAAAATAGCCTCATATCAGGGGTCAGGGCACAGGAACGCCTGCTTGATGAGATCAAGCAGTTAGAATTCCGTTTGGGGGCCCCTCAGCTATTCCAGGTTAAGGAAGTAGAGTCATGGTCCAGGATGCCGGAAAGACGCTATACGCTGGCACCTTTAAACAACTGAATATGCCGGAGTGTTAGATGATTTATGGGATACGCTGAACTGCACTGCCATAGTTATTATTCATTTCATGACGGAGCGTCTTCACTCGAAGAATTGATGCTCCGGTCGAAGGGCCTTGGTTACAATGCTCTGGCTTTGACCGACCACGACAATCTGTGTGGAGCGATGCGTTTTTCGTTGCTTGCCAGGTCCATGGGAGTTAAAGCTATCATAGGTGCTGAAGTGACGCTCCGGGGCGGTTACCATATAACTTTCCTGGCAGAAAATAAAGAAGGCTATCGGAATCTTTCGCAGTTGATTACCTCTGCCCACAATTCAGGAAAACGAAGCAAACCTGAATTGCCGCCTGGCATCATACCGGCGCGCACTGCAGGCTTAATAGCCCTTTCAGGATGTTGCCGTGGTGAATTATCTTCTCTTGTAGACAATTCGCAACTTGCCGATGCAGTGGATCTTATCCGCCAATACTTGGGATGGTTCGGTGTATCCAACTTTTACATAGAGCTTCAAAATAATCTTGTTTATGGAGATACCGGGCGAAACCGCATCTTGGTTGAACTCGCCCGGCAAACCGGTTCAAGCTTAGTGTTTACCGGGAATGTGCATTACCATATTCGCGAACGGCATCCACTCCAGGACTGTCTTGTCGCAATCAAGCATAATAAGTGCCTGGAAGAAAGCCACAGGGAACGCCGTACGAATGCGGAATTCTATATGCGGTCGATTAAGGATATCGAATATATCTCCAAAAACTATCCAGATGCCATGGCTAATACAGTTAAAATCGCGGAAAGATGCAATTTCGATCTTGCGCGGGATCAAAGTTATACTTTTCCTGTATACAATGTCCCTGAAGGATATACCCCCGAAACCCATCTTGAGAAACTATGTCATGAAGCGGCTGTCAGGCGCTATGGCGCCGTTACGCCTCAGGTAAAACACAGGCTGGATGAGGAATTCAAGCTGGTCCGGAAATTCAATCTCGCTGGCTTTTTGCTCCTGTACAACGACGTGATCAATCTCGGAAGGGAAGCCATGATCGACCTTGATTTGAGCGATCCCTCTCTGGCTATAGAAGAAAATCCTCCTGGGAGGGGGCGGGGTTCATCAGTATCTCTATTGATTGGATATCTTATCGGTTTATCGCATATCGATCCTCTTAAATATGATCTCTCCCTCGAACGTTTTCTGCCGGATGATGCTATGGGCAATGTGCCGGACATCGATCTCGATTTCCCGCGCAGCATTCGTGAAGAATTGATCCTGCGTACCCATGTGAAATGGGGGTGGGATCATGCTGTCCTTGCAGGAACTATCTGCACTTACCTGATCAAGGGAGCTGTCAGAGATTTGGGAAAAGCATTGAGCCTGCCGCTGGAAGAAGTTGATCAACTCAGCAAACATGTGAGCTGGGGTAGTGCGAAAGAGCTTGAATATGAAATGCAAAAGTCGCCAAAATTTCAAGAGAAAATAGGCTTGCCTGTATGGCAAGACCTGATACGACTCGCATTTGAGCTTGATGGTTTTCCTAAATACCTCGGGCAGCATCCTGGCGGGATGATTATCTCCTCGACTCCTTTGACTGATATCGTGCCGGTCCAGCGAGGAGCAATCGAAGGCCGGTATGTATGCCAGTGGGACAAAGACAGCATAGATGACGCGGGGTTCGTAAAGATAGATTTCCTTGCTTTGGGGGCACTCTCCCAGATGCAGCAGGCCGTGGAGCTTATCAAACAACGCACTGGGCAGAGAATCGATATGTCCCGTATAGATTTCGAAGACAAAAATGTTTACGACATGCTGGCCAAGGGGGACACGATTGGCATCTTTCAGGTGGAGTCTGCAGCGCAGATACAGACCATCACGCGACTTCAGCCACGGAATCTAACGGATATGGCGCATGAAGTTGGCGCAGTCAGGCCGGGTGTAGGAGTCAATGGGGGCGTTCAGGATTACCTTGCCCGCCGGTTGAAACAAAAACCAGTTACTTACGATCATCCTCTGGAGGAAAGGGCCCTTGGGCGCACTTTGGGGGTGGTCCTTTTTCAAGACCAGGTCAACCAATTAGCGATAGATGTCGCCGGGTTCAATCCAAGCAAAGCCGACCAGATGCGGAGGGCTTTTGGCAGAAGACATAACACTGAATTAATCAAGGCCCTGCGAGAAGAGTTTTTCGATGGGGCAAAAGCCCGGAGGGTCGATGAACCAGCCACCGAGCGTATCTTCAAAAAATTCAATGGCCAATATATGTTTCCCGAATCGCACGCCTTTGCTTTTGGAATTACAGCTTATCAGGCGTCTTGGTTAAAGCTGTATTACCCTTTGGAGTTTTTTGTGGCCATCTTTAACGAACAGCCGATGGGCTTTTACAATCTGGAGACTTTGAAAGAAGACGCGAAACGGCACGCAGTCACTGTGTTGAATCCGGATATCAACAAAAGCAGTGCTGTTTGTGTGATTGAAGATGGAAAGTTGCGTTTAGGATTCCTGAATGTTTCAAGTCTCGGCAGTGTGTCGGCCAAAGGCATCGAAGACGGCAGAACAAGGGAAGGCTCTTTCCGTGAAATAGGAGATTTTCTGGAACGCAGCGGAATATTGGAAGCAGTTGCTTTCAATCTTGCGGATGCAGGGGCATTCGACAGCATTCAACCGAACCGCAGGGAAGCTAAATGGGAAATTGGGCTTAGATACAGGCCGGTAAATACACAAATGACTCTGCAGTTACCTGTTGAGCAGGATATGACTGCCCTGGATGCTCCGGACAAATGGGAGCGGATGAAAGAAGAGTATAACGTACTCAGCCTTTATCCGACGGGGCACATTATGGAACATATGCGCCCGCATTTTCGGGATGGGTTTTGCACCAGTGCGGAAATCGAACATATGCATGACGGTGCCGAAGTGCTCACTGCGGGGTTAGTTATCCGGAGGCAAAGACCCAGGGGAAAGGTTGTGTTTATAACATTAGAAGACGAATTCGGGCATGTCCCGGTTATGGTTTTCCCTGGCATTTATGAAAAGGATGAACTCAAATTTCGATCGTCATTCCTTGTGATACACGGCAGGCTTGCCAGGCGGGATGGGACGCACAACGTCATTGTAGATAAAGTACAGCCTTTCAATGCCTTGGACAAGGTCCCTTCCTCTAAAGATTGGAGATAAGAGATGGATAAAGCGAAGTTATCCGGCGGGGGGGGGTACCAGCATCATCTCTTTCTGTACGGTAACTCTTACGGATGGTTTTTACCAGGGCATTGGGTAAGCCCATATAAGAGCATATGAAATAGCAGGTTTTTCCATATTTAGCCGCTTATTTAATGCTATTGCGGAATTGGGTATCGTAGAGACTAGAGTAAAGTTTTCCATTTGTCATTAATTCGCTATGTGTCCCTCGTTCAACGATCCGGCCGTGATCCATCACTAGGATCAGGTTTGCAGAGAGTATCGTGCTGAGTCGGTGAGCGATGACGATACTGGTCCGTCCCACCATAACGTATTTCAGGGCTTCCTGAATCAGGGTTTCGGATTGGCTGTCGAGGGAGCTGGTCGCTTCATCAAGAACAAGGATCCGAGGATCCTTCAAAATAACACGGGCAAGTGCTATGCGTTGTTTCTCTCCTCCGCTCAGCCGGTATCCCCGTTCACCGACGATGGTCTCATATCCGGATGGCAGTCCTGCGATGAATTCGTGTATGTTGGCTGCTTTAGCTGCCGATTCCAATTCGTCCTGGCTCGCTTCCGCTTTCCCGTATAGCAGATTGACTCGGATGGTATCGTGAAAAAGGTACGCCTCCTGAGTTACCATGCCTATCTGACGGGTGAGTGACTCCAGTGTAACTTCCCGCAGGTCATACCCATCTATAAGTATCAGTCCACCGGTTGGATCATAAAGCCGGGGAATGAGATAAGTGAGCGTAGTTTTACCGGCTCCGCTAGGGCCCACGAGGGCTACAAGTTTACCCGGTTCGGCTATGAAGGATATATCTTCAAGCACTTCATTCCGCGCTGCACTGTTAGTTCCTGTTGTTGGTTTATCACCCCCGATTGGAGTGTCTGTGTTTATTCCGGATAAGGTTCCCTGCACATCCTGCATCTGCCCAAAACGACGCACGTCTTTAAGTCGAGCCTTACTTTCTTGGGTATAGTTGAAGCTGACGTTCTGGAATTCCAGGCGGCCCGATATGTCTTTTAATATGTGCGCACTTTTCTTTTCCTGAATTTCGTTCGGCAGGTCAAGTACTTCAAACACACGTTCGAAGCTGACCATTGAAGTGGCGAAATCTACTGGAGAGGTGATGAGTGTCTGTAAAGCCCCGAAAAGAGTGCCGAGGTACGCGCCCAAGGCTACGATAGTGCCTATAGTAAGTTCATGTTTGATGACGAGGTAGCCGCCCATCCCGTACACCAGTGCGACGCCTCCTGCACTGAGCAAACTGATACTGACGAAGAACAGTGCACCCGTCACCGCACGTCTCACCCCGATGTCGCGGACCTCTCCGGCGCGGGATTGAAAACGAGAGTCCTCCTGTGCCGTCCGACCGAATATTTTTACCAGTAATGCACCGCTGATATTCAGGATTTCTTGCATCACAGCATTCATACGGGCATTCAAATCCAATTGTTCTCGTGTAATGTCGCGTAACCGAGTCCCGAGTTTTCGTGCTGCCAATAGAAACAAGGGGAGGGTTATTATGCTGACCAGTGCGAGTCGCCATTCGAGGAAGAACATAACGATTAAAACAGCGACCGATTGGATGAAACTTGTAGTGATGTTCACAAGAGTATTACTGATGGCCGTTTGAGCACCAACAACATCGTTGTTGATGCGGCTCATCAATTCGCCGACTTTGGTTTGCGTGAAGAAGCTCAAAGACATGCGCTGCAAATCACAAAATAGAGCTACTCGAAGGTCATAAACAACCCCTTCCCCCACTTTTGAGCTGAACTGGCGTAAAACAACACTAAGAACCCCCGACACTATAGGAACAGCTATCAGCGCTACTATCATCAACCCCAGTCTATGTAAATCGCGGTCGGGCAGGGTCCGGTCGATGAGGTCCCTTATTATCAAGGGGGTTAATAAAGCCAGCCCCGAAGTTGCCAGAGTGATCGCCAGCATTGAGAATACGCGCTTGCGATAAGGGTGGGCGTAATGCCAAACACGTGCCAATAATGCCCGGGTGATCTTTGGTTTTTGGTCGGGCGCAACGCTTCGGGAACTGGAATAAAAGCTGTGTATCATAATCTATGCCAATTCTTACATCATTGAGAATCCATCCCATAAACATATGGGAAGTCAGTATTCCATGAATCTGATGATAATCCTAAATTCGTCGAAAAACAGCAATTCTACGGCTTCATCGTTAATTGCTGGTGCTCCCGTCATCACCGTTGCAATGACTTTGACATTCCAAACCACGGTATTCCAGCTTTGACAACGTATTTTGTGTAGTAAACCCTATTATACACTGAAGTTCCATATTGCAATATGCGCATATCCAAAATAATGGTATAATACAAGTATAGATGAGAGAGAACAAGTGAGGGCAGTAATATGGAAGGGAAGGTAACCATCGCTTTAGTAACACTCCTGGCTGTCCTTTTGATTACTGGTTCAGGGTGCCCTCAACCCACGGACACAACGATACAGACCGTAGCACAATCGATCATTGCGTACCCTCCCCCACCAATAACGGTGTCATACGATTTCGACGACAGCGGTAATTGGGTGGAGCACTAGATACTACCAAAGCTCAAGAGCGCCAAATATCAACACTGCTTGGCGCAAAAATTACTCAACAGTCAACGGATTCAGGTACCGCCAGAGTGTTGGCGGACTGATCTGGCATTATTCATTAACGATTCGCACAGAACTTCTTGTAAATCCCGCTATTTTGATTGCAGGTAACCACACCCTCTTCTAAAAGATAATACACTCTCTTCTGGATGACGCCAATTAAAATCGTGGTAACAAACCAATATCCTCCGATAGCCAATCAACATTCATTGGCCGCAAGTGTTGAATGGATTGCTGCGATTGAAACGCGCTTATTCGCAAAACATGGGGTTGGGGGTTTTGTTGGCTGAATGTGCTCTTGGAATTAGGGGGTGGCAATTTTTAACTAGGTTATGACAGTTAGTTGGCAAAAAAAGGGGGAGAGTAGAACGTCTCCCCCTGTCCGACACCAAGATATACGTTGCTGCCGTTTAACCCATGTCGTTAGTTGTTGTAGTGGTGGTTGTTCCGGTGGTCGAAGTGTTAGGCGGTTGAGAACTAGTTGTTGTCGAGGACTGTGTTGCGGCGCTTGTAGCCGGTTGACTGCTGGTTGTTGTAGAAGGTTGAGTGGTCAAGCTTGTCGATGGATTTGGTGTGGTGGTGGCCGCAACAGTGGAGGCATGCGCTGTTGTTGTCTTGGGGCTAGGGCACCCGGTTAAGGCGGAGAGGATGACGAAAGAAATAATCGCTGCCGCACAAATCTTGACTGCCATTTTCTCCCTCCATAGATTCAAAGTATTGATAATAAATTATAACACAGAAAACCGCGTAAATTATATGGGGTCATTTTTGATGAGAGTCCAATTGTGGGTTCGAATAAAGTAATCAGGGTACTGTTTCATTTGGGAAAATGGGCCTGTCGCTGCAAATCCACGGAATGCACCTGAAACAATATCGTCCTGGCGGGTGAATTGATATGAATAAGTTAATCTGGATGCATCCGGCAGCGCAAAAAAAGTCCCACGATTTGATTCCACCTGGTATGAGCTTATGCTACTCCCATTAGGGAAATTGATAACCAGCTTGATCCCTTCGTTTGGGTTTATCGTATTGTCTGGAGGGAGGGGGAAGTAAGCATAGGCATTCTGGGTACTACTGTTGTCCGGGGTAATGCCGTTTGCGCCTGTACCAAACACTGGATCGTCGCAAACAACGTATGTAACACCTAGCTCAACCCAATCGGGGTCGGTTGAAAACGAGATTGTTTGAAAGGTTAGCTCAAGCTTGAGAGTAGCCGAAATCCATGGGCTCACAATCTCCCCACCCGGCAATTCCTTATCTGCATCCCAAGTCAGCTTTTCGTATTCATAATTAAAGGTGCCAGAATAGGTTCCGTCGTATACCGAAGCAACACCAATTTTGGTTACACTCGCCGCACTTAAAGTTTTCTCGGTGCTTTGAGTTACCTGAGTAACACCTGTGGCGCACGATGCCATTATGAGTGTGACGATATCCAGGGCGGATATTAACACACACAGATATTTACGAGCTTTCGCCAGCGATTGATTAGCCTGCATATGATCGCCTGGTCACGTCATGGCGAGTCTTATATTTGGTTAGTCCCGATCAAGTGAATGCAATGAAATGCCTTGAACTTCTTGTGGCACATTAGTCTTTCATCGCGCCGGCGACGCCAAAGAAATTAACTAGACCGTCTCCAATAGAATCGACTTCAGAGGTGCTTATTTTTAATATCGGTGAGACGAAATCGCTGGCGAAGTGCACCTAATACCCGATCGCCGGGGGAAGTCCGATTCCCAAATCCCCTTTTATGCTGGTGACACCGCAATCGATCATATTTACAAGGTCCCCCTGGACTCCCTGGCATACTCCATCGAGTGTCAGTATGAAACCTACTTGCACTCTTTGTTGAGCACCACGGTAATCCAGAAGTTCAAACCGCACTGAGCCGGCCCGGAAGTAATCGATCATCGGGACAGTGATGGCGCCGCCGCTCTGGTAATAAATGCTATGTACCTCCTCCACCGTAACCCCATCGAAAATGATCCTTTTGCCCTTATATTTTTGGTCGGCCAGAGTCGGATCAAGTTTATACTCGCTGCTGATTTGAGCGATCGTAACGTGATCGGGAAGGACAATCACCATTGGCGAGACTGTATCCAAATGGACCTGGGTGCATCCCGGCAAGGAACCGAGGGTCAGCGAAATCAGGACCGACATCAAGATGGCTAGCGTTGAAAAGCGGCATTTGCGTCCTGAAAGGGCAAGGGCAACTCTATTCATACCTAACTACCTTTCCGGTTCTGCACAGACTCTATCTCCCCCATTATATTATAGCCAGCTAGGCAACACCAGAACCTCACATGACTGGCCCCGTTTTCCGGTTGCTGTGCCCATTCGCCCAAATTGAATCAGATTAGCTGCCATGGGCCGTTGGGATTAATCTTGTATTCGATCTTCTATGCCGAAAGGCTTCAAATCATTGGACCAGACGCATCCCCCATGCCTCAAAAACCCAATAACTCGTATAGCAGGTTCTGCTGCTCGACCTGCGAAGCCACCAGGTCATTGACTATTTCCGGATCCAGGGTTTTCGGGTCGCCGGCGGGATTTAATGCTATCTCCCTGAGCTTTAACTTGATCTTATCGGTGATAGTCTCATATTCCTCCAGTATCTGGAGGGGGCTGCGGCAATCCATAATCAATGCTCCTTCTAGTTTCCCGGATCTCCGGCTGTTTCTTGGAATGAATTTATATGGATACTGACAAATTGTCAATTAATGCAGCGGACAGGAGGCCGCCAGACTTTTCTGCTGATTTCGTTATACGTTGACCCGGCCTGTAATTGGTATGGCAGTGAACAAAAGGATACAATATCCGGGAGGTTTCACATCGCCTCGGAATTGTTGACCTGATACAAATAATGGTATGGTGAGGAAGGTACTCTACGCCCTGATAATGGTGTCGCTCATCATGGTCGCTAAACAGGTGACGGCCCAAAACGACATCGGGGAGATTGTTAGGAGCGGCGGGACGATGATTACGTCGCCTGCGGCGGCTGGTTCGGTCGAGGTCAGGATATCGGCCTCGCAAACGGCCGCCGAAGTAGCCGCGGTCACCATGACCGTATCCAGCGTGGAAATCTACCTGGCCAGTGGCTGGACCAGGATGACCCTGGGGAGCACGAATAAAATCGACCTCAAGCAGGCCGTGGAAACGCCTCAGACGATCGCTACAATTTCCGGTCTCAACCCGGGAACCTATACGCAGATCAGAATGACTATCTCTAGGGTGGATGTGACTGCAGCCGCCGGGAAGCCGTTAAAGGCGACTATGTCCACAAATATCATTTCTTTTACACAGAATTACCAGGTCTCGGCTAACAATACGACGGTTCTGGCGATCAATTTCGACATGGTTAAGTCGATAGATTCCAGCTTGAAGGACCAGGTAAGCTTTACCCCGGTTGCAAAACTCGTGTATACCCGGGCGCCGGGAGTACGGTAACCATCGAACCATGAAGGCGTGCGGTCATTCGAGACCGAAACGCATGATCATCCCCGCAAAACCCGGGATCCTATCTAAATCTATAACCTCAGGACGGTTTACAGATGCCCCGGATGCAGCGAGATAAACCCTGACGATGCTCTTGCAAAAATCGTCTTTCCCTGCGCATAGGTCGGCAAATGTCCCCCACCACGGTATCGGCCAGCCGGTGGCGACGGTAATATTCGCTTTGAGTTCCGGGGACAAAACGTTTTCCTTGGTATTAACGATCTCGATGATAGATTTCAACCGGTGACATGCTTCGGACCCGTCATGAGGCTCCCCGCAACAGCAGTCGTCGCCGTCGTCGGGTTCGGGTGCATGCAAGGTGATAAAATCCAGCAATTCCTGGATACAAGTAAACCAGTAGAAACGCCCCTTGCCATCGGCTGAATTGGGGTCATAGGCATAAAAACCCCACGGGAACACCCTCGGGTCCCTGGTGCTTACCATCTTTGGTGCCAATTCTGCGCCTACTGATTCCCATTCGTGCATACGATACTCCGGCTTTTGTGGGGAATGTCACTTCCAGGCGATATTCGGTTCCTAAAATAAACTCAACAGCCAGGAAGCGAAGGTAACTGCGCCTGATTAATGGCCAGGTGAATCGCTTTTAGCTGTTAAATCGCTCTTGATCCTCTCGAGAAGATTAAGCAGGACGTCTTTCTCTTCGGCTGGTATGTCCCTGGCGAACACCAGTTTTTCTCTCCTGTGGTGAGCCTTGACAGCCGCGCCTCCAAACCTCTCGGCAATCTCAAGAGAAAGATAAACCAGATGCTGGAGCTCTCCTTGCGCATGGGAGTAGTCGAAGTCTATCGCAAGGCTGCAGGCTTTTTTCGCATTTGCGATTGCTTCCGCGAGGTCTGCCAGCGTTTCGTCAACCATGTCTTGCTCCCTTTCAATCTGCTCGGTAACATCCTGATTTCCAGCGAATGATACACTGCCAACTCAATCTTTGGCAAATAGATAATCTGTTGTTCGGAATAAACGCCCTGGTCAGTTAATGCGGGTTACTAGTTATCCGGAGAGTTCCGGCCTGGGTCGGTCAGCGTTCCCATCTCGAGGTTCAATATCTTTTCCCAGATAAACCACAATTCACGTGCGAGGTCGCCTTCCAATGATCTCCGTTTGGCACATTTTAAGATGGTCCAGCCGCTCGGTGTTTGGAAGGTGATGGATGAAGGGTACAGCACGCTATGACCTGCCTCGGTTCCTGTATCTTCCGGTTTGCGATTTGAGTCCGCTATCCCTTTCAAAGTGGATTCATAGATAGCCTCATTAAGTATCCAGCCTTCGATGGATGGCATGACGATTTGTGCTAGTTGCGGGAAACTGCTCGATAACACATCACGTTGCTTCTCCCAGGTTTTTTTAATGTTAGCCGGTTTGATCCTTGAACCCTGCGGCTGTGTCATATTTCCCGCCATCATCCCGCTCCTTTTTAATTCCCGGAGTTATGGCTCCGTGTGTATTTTCCCGGAACAGCTGTTAAGGCCTATCCGATTCACTAATAATTGGATAGTGTATACGGTGGGAGCGTTTAAAACAACTTTTTAAGCCGCGACGGTAGGGAGAAATATAGTGACATGGAGAGGAGAGGATCTATGCTGTTCCGGGGATATTATCGATCCGGGAGGGGGTTGGAGCCGAGCGGTCAATAAATGTATTATTATACCGGCGCCGGATTTGAAGTGAGCATTGGCGTTTCATTACAAGTATCGGCTTGATATTAGGATTGATTTGTCCAAGATATGACTGGCAGGATTATACGGGTTGTCATTAGTCTAATCATTATCATGATTATGACGCTGCCTTCAGCATCCTGTTCCCCCAAGACGGCCCAGGTCAACAACCCCATTTCCATCTGTTTTGACGGCAGCAACATCTGGACGGCGAATTACACCGACAATAGCATCACCGAGTTAAGCGCAACCGATATCAAGCAGATACGCACCTGCAAAGTGGGCGAACATCCAAAAGCAGTGCGCTTTGACGGCCAAAACATCTGGACGGTGAATTTTAGCAGCAACGACGTGACGGTTATACGTGCCCGCGATGGCATCCCGGTTGGCACCTATCCAGCCGGGGTCAACCCCATCGCGGTCTGTTTTGAAGGACCGAACGTATGGACCGCCAATGTCGGTAACAATACGGTGACCAGATTGAACGCGGGTAACGGCAGCTTCTTGGGGGAATATGGCGTGGGTCAATTCCCGTATGATATTTGTTTTGACGGGACCAACGTATGGACGGCCAATCTCGGTGATGATAGCGTGACAGAGATTAAAGCCAGCGACGGAAGCCTGGTAGGCACGTACCAGGTTGGCAGCGGGCCGATTGCCATTTGTTTCGATGGGACCAACATCTGGACGGCCAATATTAAAAGCAACAGCGTAACAAAACTGATTGCTCGGGATGGAAGCGTAGTGGGAACCTATGGTGTCGGCTTCGGCCCGTCGGCTATCTGTTTCGATGGAAACAATATCTGGACCGCTGATTCAAAGGGTAATGGCGTAACCAAACTCAGGGTGAGTGACGGCGGTCTGGAGGGCAGCTATGAGGTTGGCATGAACCCATCTGCTATCTGCTTCGATGGATCCACGATATGGACGGCCAATTTCTCAAGTAATACTGTGACCAAACTGAACGGCAACCAAATCAGTAAATGGCTGATTTTAGTTGGGCTGGCGGCCACTGCACTGGCGTTCCTGTGGGTGATAAGAATTAAGAAAGAACCAGCGGGATGAAATAAAGGGAACCGCTTTCGTCGGCGTTATGCGACTTGACTAATCGTGAGAATAACTGCCGCAGGCTAAGGCTCTCTCAGTTCGGATAGCTTCAGGCGCTAACAGGAGACAGCCGGTGATTATTAGTTTCTCCTGTTTACCTCTGCTCAACTTTGCTAACCCCTGCTAAGCCTCGTATATTAACCGTTGTTTCACGGCTTCTTTTTCGATCTCGACAATCCCGGTCATCCTGGATATCTGCTTGTATCCATTCACGAGAATATCGTGAACGTACAGGGGCATGAAGAAGACCCTCGGCACCCTGATTTTTCCGTGGTAGAAAGAAGGATCAAGCGAATCCTCCGGTGGCGTCGAACGATTCACGGGAGGAAGCATCCTATCGCTCAGGGCACACAAATCCACCGGTGAAGATGAATAGGAACAGACGCAGTTGAAAGGCCTGGCATCGTATATGATGCATTCGTTATTATGTGAAAAAGGGCATATCAGATGCTGGTCGAAATATTTGATATGCAGTTCGTAATAATTAGCGTCATATATCGCGAGTTCCCGCATTGAGGACGGTTTCGCCTGCGGTTCAAGGATCGTCTTGTAAACTTCGTCGAATTGTTCATGCAGCTCACCTCCGGACGAAACGCCTTGCCGCCATTTGGCGTAATTCTTGATAAACCTCTCGAGGGCGTCTTCGTGATTGTAAAGGTAGTATACTATCGCCTCGCACTCTTGAATCGTCGCTTCGATATATTCCATGCAGCAGGTCGAGAACCGGCAGCCTTTCTCGCAGGTTATAGTGGTTTTCTGCTCCTTGGTTTCCCTTTGCTGCATATCCTCGATAGATTTGACGGCTTCTGCCTTCTCAGCGTTGTACTCACGGCAAAAACGCTCCCTTTCAGCGCCAAGCGTGCCGGTATAAGCCTTCTGTTTGTTCCAGAGCAACTCCGCGTTTGAATCTGACATCGTAGCGTACTCCTATTTTCCGGGTTATCTTTGAACGATGAGTGGCCTTTCCATTGAAAAACCAGCGATTTAAATTGCCAGTACAATTTAACTGCTTACGAACTACCTGTCAATAGAACCAGCGATGCCCTGCTCATGAAAGAACAGTAATTCCCCCTAGATCGATCGGAAGGTCTAACCTCTGCAATCGTGCCTGTGCACTCTCGACAGACCTCGGTACTACGCCGTTGCAATCGAATTAAAAGCACTTTTATTTCGGAAAGAAAGGGATATAATGTTCGCAACTAAAAGGGGAAGAGGCGGCTAACAGCTATGCGGCTTCGGCTGGTGGTCTTGGTGTTTTGTTTAATATTGCTTTCTTCCGGCTGCTTTGGGGGCAGCGCCGGCCTCGTTTCTGATACCGCGAACATTGAGTTGCCGCGGTCCGTCCCCATCTCTGTACCCGGCCCCGCCTGGAGCGCCATGGACAGCGGAACCGAGGCGGTTTTATGGGATGTCTGGGGAAGTTCTCCAACCGATGTCTTCGCCGTCGGCCAAGGCGGGGTATTTCATTACGATGGGACCGGTTGGAGCAGGATGCAAACGGGATCCGTCATTTTCCTGGCCGGCGTGTGGGGCAATTCAGCCACGGATGTTTTTGCGGTGGGAGGTGCCTTTACACAGGAGGGCCTGTATTCTGGAGCCATCATCCATTATAACGGCAGCATCTGGAGCGAGGTCTTTTGCCCCGACGTGCATGTTCTCGATAGTGTATGGGGCAGCTCTGCCTCGGATGTTTTCGCCGCCGGCGACTCGGGCACCATCCTGCACTTTGATGGAGTCTCGTGGAGCGACATGGACAGCGGCACCGACAATGTGCTCTGGGACCTCTGGGGCGATTCCTCCGACGATGTTTTTGCCGTTGGTGGTACAGGCACTATCCTTCATTACGACGGTCTGTTGTGGAGCCGCATGCCCAGCGGGACCTCAGGCTCTCTCAGAAGTATCTGGGGTGACTCCGGCGCCGACGTCTTCGCGGTCGGGGCGCTCGGCAGCATACTTCATTATGACGGCCGGTCTTGGAAGGCAGAAGCCAGTCCCACCGAAAACGTTCTTTGGGGCCTGTGGGGAAGCTCGCCGACTGACGTGTATGCGGCCGGGTACTTGAGCACGATCCTCCATTTCAATGGGGAAATATGGACGAAGGAAGATACCGTCATCCCCCACAATTTTACGGGCATCTGGGGAAGCCCAGGTTTCGGCGTATTTTTTGTAGGTTCCGGCGGCACGATCCTCTATTATCGATGACGGATTTCGATTGATGCATGGCCGATTGGAAAATGCCGGCAGTATCCCGAACCCTGCCCTGTCCCGGCATATTAAATAACGGTCTGGACACAGGTGATATAATGTATGCGGTCTTGACAACGGCCCGTTTTAGCGCGGATTGATGGACCATTTGTCAGAGAACAGGCGGAAGCATGAAGATTAATACTCTCCTCCGATTTGCTGGGGCAGCAACGGCGTCTCTATCGCTAACATTGCTGTTCGCCGCCGGCGCTCCGGTATCGGCGGCATCTGATCTGCTTGGGCCAACCTCATTTCTCGCCTCGCACAATGATATCACCGGCGTTCCGCAGATCGTCCTGTCTTCTTATTCTGGATACGTCGGCGACTTGATCAAGGTGACGGGCAGCGGTTTCGCCCCGGGCCAGGTGATTACCTTCAGCGTCGATGGCAGCGCGATATTATCTTACATAACGGGATGGGATAGCCGCATCCAGGTCATAACCGACCCTAAGGGAGGTTTCGGCCCGGCGGGAACTTTTAGTCCAGCTCAATGCAATTTTCCGAACGTTTCCGGCGGCGTGCATGTAATCACAGCGCAGGATGAAAGCGGTCATGCCGCCAGGGCCGGCATCACGATTTTACCCAGGGTCACCATCTCCCAGCTGGCGGGGCCTGCCGGCACTCAATTAAAGGCCAGCGGCAGCGGTTTACGGGCAAACGCCGCGATCACCATCAGTTTCGACGGCAAAACCGACTCCCTGAGCAGCACAAACTCGGATGCTTTCGGTTCATTCATACAAACATGCATAGTCCCCGCCCTTCCGGATGGAAGCCACACCATCCGTATCAGCGATGGCGCCACTGCCGTTGATTTCAGTTTTTTAATCACGGGTAAAATTTCCTCGCCCACCCTGCTTTCTCCTGAAATGGGCCATGTTTCATCCGGCCAGCAGAGGTTTACCTGGGAACCAGTCAGCAACCAATCGGGGATAACCTACGAACTCCAGGTAAGCGCGGACCCGGGGTTTGGCTTCGCTTACGGCAAACTTGACGGCCAGCAGATATTGCTGGACAAAGACCACCTGGCCGCCTCCGAGTATACGATGACGGAAACCGAAACCGTCAATTTGTTGAAGTCCGCGAACGTATTTTATTGGAGGGTCAGGGCGATGGACTCCATCGGCGTCCGCGGAGACTGGTCAGGGGTGAGGACATTTAGCATAACCTCGGCTCAATCCGGTACGACTTCGGCCAGGCCGGATACGTCTTCCGTCCAGAGCAGTGTAATCCATTTGACCCAACCATCTGCCACGAATCTTGCCACGTCTGATAATGATTCTCTCTCATCCAGCCTGAAAACTATCGGCCTCGTCGGTTTGGTGCTGGTGTTATCGGCTTCAGCCGTCTTTTTCCTGCGGCGGAAAGAAAGTTAGATCCCGCCTTTTCCTGCGATTCGGACAAGCTGCGCCGGACCAAGTAATGCCGTCAACCGGAGGACGTTGGCGCACATTAACTGTAATTGCCAAAACACCATCTGAAGCGACTGACCAAAACCCAAGTCATTAGCAACCCGCTGGCCACATCTGAAACGGCGCCACAGGGGCTGGCATGATACCTTGAAAAGATGGGGGAACCTATAACCATGGGGTTTTAATCGGTGAGCGGAACTTCGCACGTGGAGTGGTTACTGAATCGATAGACCGGGGAACGGATCATCAGCCGCTTATTTTTTTGTAGCGTCCGCCGCGAGGGAATCACTTATGCGGCGCGCCATCTCTACCAGGCAACCGACAACCGTTTTTTCCCCGAGTTGCTTGACCGACTCGTCATCCGCAGGCTCGTCGGTCCACATGTCGAGCATATGCATCAGCTGCTCATGCTCACTGTGGTTGAGCGGGCATTCCAATGCCAGGCAGTGTGTTGCGGAACCGCACTTTCCGTCGTCGATCATATTGCAGCGTATGCAGGTTTGCCGCATGATGTCGTGGTCGATGGTAAGGTGCCTGACCCGGCCGCTGAAACCGCAAACGGCTATGGCAAATTCCCGCCCGTCGGGTAGACGGTATTGCTGCCAGGTAGTAGGGTATTCGGTCATATTCAGGTTCCCTTAAAATCTAATTTGCGCTAATGTTTTTCACCCATGAACAGGAATGGGCGGGGCCAGGTCACACCTGAAAACCGCTTAATCCCCTGATCAGCAGAACCAGTCCGATTACGATTATCGCGATGCTGGCTATGCGTCTCACCCTTTCAAGCCCGACCCTTCGGCTTAACAGCGAGGCCAGAACACCTCCCATGGAAGATAGTGCGATGATCAACAGGGTAGAGGCCAGCCAGAAACAGATCATGAACAGGCTCATGATAAACAGGCTATCAAGCGTCATGATAAACGCCAGGGCTGCGAAAAGGGGTGCGCAGGGAGTGATGCCTGCCAGGAGCCCCAGCACCAACGGAGAACGTGTACCATTGAACATTAAACAGTAATGTTTGTTAAACGCGGGGAAACGTTTGAAGGCACCCAGGATAAATAATCCGCTTAATATCGCGACCAGGCCCGAAGTGACATTGACGATGGCGATGGTCAGGAAATTTTCCCGGATGGTAGATTTGAGAAAAAACAGGGCCAGCATCAAGACTACATAACTTACAAGGCGGCCTGTTGAGAATGCCAACCCCGGAGCCGCTCCCGAAAGAAAACCGGGCCTATCGGCCGTGGCCGCGTAGGGCATCACCAGCGGCACACATAAAGCCGCGCACGACAGGATGGTGCCAACTCCCATCGCCAGTGCAGCCAGGATTACACTAAGCATCTTGCCCCGGGTTTAGCCAAATTTACCCAGCAGGATGAATATAAACCAGGTATACCAGGCCAGTATGGCGACCATGGTAAGGGATATAAAAATGTTCCTGGCTTTCACGGACGTGTTGAAGAAATACAGGTCGGCAGCTTTTTCCGGGCAAACCTCGATGCAGCGCCCGCATCTGATGCAGTCTTCATCCGGTTTTAGATCCTTGTCCAGCCCCTCCGGTGTCAAGGCGTACATGCGACATTCATAGACGCAGTCCATGCATCTATCGCATTTTTTCTTGTCCATATGTACCCGGAAGATGCTGATCTTGTCGGTCATGGCGAACAGGGCTCCCAGCGGGCAGATCTGACACCACCATCGTTTCTTGGTCATGAAGGGCAAAATCAGGGCGAAGACCACCATTAATCCGATTATCACCCAGAAGACCGGGAGGGACGAGAGCCAAAATACCGGGCACAGCAGGCAGACCGCCGGGAATGCGAGGGACACAGCCAGCAGCAGCGAGGCTAACAGCACTCCGTACTTGACGTCCTTCACCCAGTCCTGGAGACCCTCGATTTCCTTTTTATCCTCCACCACCGATTTCTTTTTAAGGAAATTCAGCGACCATCTAGACTTGTTTCCGGTCACCATGGCTTCGGGCAATCCCCCGAAAGGGCAAATCCAGCCGCAGATGCTTCGGCCGAATAGCAGTGTCGTGACGGTAAAAGGGATCAGTATCAAAAGGAATGCGTGCAACGAGGACGGGAAGCTCACCAGCCATGATCCCGTCGATGGGAAATAATTTGCCGCCCGGCCTAGAAAGACCTGCGACAGAGTAAGTGTGCAGGGGAAAACCGTGCTGCGGACCGTTTCGCCGATGCGATAGTACGCGATGGTATGGCGGTGGGCCCAATCCAGAAAGGCCGCCGTGTTGTTGTCTATGTAAACCACAGATAGGATCGTCCCCAAAAAAACGCCGAATAACCCGATAAATAGAGGACGCTGCAGGCTCATCTTGCGCTTGGCATTGATAATTAGAAAAGTGAAGCTTCCGCTGATAAAAGCCATTAACACACCGAACCAAGGCAGCGGATGGCTGTACCACCATAGGGCAAAGCCCGCAACTGGGAGGGTTAATAATAAAGCCAGTATTTTTGATCTGAAACGTGACAACATATCCACTCCTCGGCTCAGCTTCAACCACCAATCATCTGCATTAAAGCGTTTATCTGATAATCGATCTTATCGACATTTTCTTTAGGCAATGTGGTCTCTATGGAAAGTACAGGGATCCCCAGTTGGTCTTTGAGGGAATCCTTGACCAGTCTCTCGATTCCGGTCAAATGCCTTGACCCTACTACGTTGCTGAGGATGACAGCGTCCGGTTTTTGCATTTTAATGCGCAGTAGCTCGAATTCGATGCGTTCCTGGAGAGGTAGGTTGTTCGGCATGTTCCATACCCATCTGGCGAGGCTGTCAACCGGTTTCTCCGTTTCGTTAACCAGTCCGTAATAGAGCGGCATCCTGAAGTCGCATCCCACCAGAACCCCGCCGGCGTCCTCGATCGAGTTGTATAGATGAAGCTCCTGGGTTTCGTCTCCCATGATGTATACCCTGACCGGTGAAGTGCGTATGCCGGGGGCCGATTCATGGTTTTCCACCCTGCGCTTCAACTCGTCTATCAGGAGACTAAACTGGCTGTGCAGCCTGTCCGGATTCCTCGCGAAATCACCGAGCATCACCTGGAGCAGATAATATTCAAGGCCGGACAGTGGTACCACCTCTGCCGCCAGCAACTTATCGATCTCGGTCATGTCGCCGCGCAACAGATTGCCGGCGTGTACGGCCCTGCTGAGGTCATGGTCGCCGGTATTATGCCCGGTTTGGGCGCTTATCTCCAGGATGAATTGCTTAATCTCTTTTTTCAAAAAGTCCAGCGCTAGAGCTTCCGACGGCGCATCGTGCCTGGGAACTTCCCAATCAATAAAAGCCTTGGAGCGGGCCCTGGCCATCAACTGAAAACTCTTGGTTAGCTGATCGTCGAATTCCCCTATCGACGTGGAAAATAAATCGATCGGGATCTGGTTCTGGTCGTACAAAAAAGCCCCGAGCATCACCTGGTACCAGGGGTTGAACTCACTGCTTACCAGCATGTCAACAGCCTGCTGGCTAAGGCTATTATTGCCGCTGAAAATGGCCTGCAGGTTCTGGTGGGTGCTGAAGTCGTAGGGAAGCGCACCTGCTGCATAGATGATATCTGCCGGCGAAAGCGGCCCGTTGGCAACCACCTTTTTTTCGGGTTGTGCGACTTTCGGATTATAATCCAGGTAAGCGGACAAAATCTCGGGAAAGGTCTGCAGCCCCCTGTCGAAGCGCAGATCGGCGATCCCGGCGGCGATCTCGAGTTGCATGGCTATATACCTCGTATCATTTCTATAAACGCTTCGATTTTGGTCCGTATGGTCCCAACGTCGGAAGGCGAATAGTCAGACTCAATCAAGAGAATGGGCATCTTCAGTTCTTTTTGAAGGTAATCTTTGAAAATCGGGTATTCGGTGCGCCAGTTATCGCAGTATTTGAGGTTGTAATAAATTACTCCCTCTACCGCGTAGTCCTGGATTATCATCGAAGTGCGTTTCAGCCTCCGGTCGAGGTCGGTCATACACGGGCAGGGCACATTATAAAGATATCTTTCTGCCAGCGCTTCCATGGTGTCGCCGATAATCCCGAACACTGTGACATTTTTGCGGGAATTGGAGATTCCGGTACAGGTGTTGTCTGTGACAATTTTACCACCGGTTTCCTTGATCAGGTCAGGTATCTTATGGTCTCCGATCCCGAGCATGCTGCCCATCAGCAACATGCGTACCTTTCCATCGTCCTCGACCGGCGGCTTGCGCCCGATGATTGATCGCTCGATCAGTTCGAGCTCTTTCAGATAGTCCTGCCGTTTCACCAGGAAACCGGCTTGTGTTATTCTAAAACTGTCATACCAATCGAGCAAGGTGTGCCTTTGGTCCGGGTATTCATAGATAAAGCGCAATTTCTCCCGGATGTTGTTGCACAGAGTGATAGCCCGCCGTATGTCCAGGTCTCTGATGGGGCGCCCGCCGAATTCGCCGAGTTTAGCCCGCAGCGACTGCAATTCTCCCTTGAAATATTCGATGGATTGCGGGCGTGAGCGCGTTGAATCGCAGGTGCGGGGCAACCCGAGCCTGAATACGGGTTTGGTAAAGCGCTTTTCAAGATACTCCTGGACGTGCTTGATGTTTTCGCAGGTTTGAGTGACGCAAAAGGCGTCCACCATGTTATAGTATTCGTTGGTGCCGGTGACCTGGTACCCGACGCAGGAACGCGAAACGGGGCAACTGTAGGCTTTCAGATATTCTTCACCGGCGACTGAAGATTCTAACTCGCCGCCGAAAGCCAGACGCACCGGGAGCATGCCGCCCGCTAATATCAGTTCTTCCGGCAGGTACGGGCAGAAATAGCCGATAACCTTCTGGCCTTTTTGCTTGGCCTCGGCTATCAACGCAAGCTCTTTGGCCAGCCTCTCATCCAGGTGGTCTAGCAAACCGGCCGTGGGGTTCGCGGTATCAAACACGGCCGGTCCCGCCATTTTTCGCCATCTCTTGGGCTATCAGGGCCGCCCCGAGGGCCCCAACCAGTTGGGGATCCATATTTGTCGGCACCACGACGTCGATGTTGAGTTCTTTCCGGAACGCGGCAATCACACCGCTGTTTTTGGCGACGCCTCCCGTCATCATCACGGTCGGTTTGATGCCGATCCTTTTTACCATGCTGGACACCCTGGCTGCAACGGCCCTGTGGAGCCCGGCGACCAGGTTTTCGACAGGTACCCCGGTTGCCAGCAGGCTTACCATTTCGGTCTGGGCGAAGACGGTGCAGGCACTGGAGATGTTGGGCGTATCGGTCGCCTTGGCAGAGAGAGTACCCAGGTCCTGGAGTTTTACGCGCAGCACCAACTCGGCAGCGGTCTCGAGAAACCTGCCGGTGCCGGATGCGCATTTGTCGTTTATCATGAAGTCGATGACCTTGCCGTGTTCATCCAGACTAATCGCTTTAGAGTCTTGCCCGCCGATATCGATGATCGTCCTGGTGGCCGGGTTGAGGTAGTTAGCCCCGCGGCCGTGACACGATATCTCGGTAACCGTTTTATTAGCGAACTCGGCTGAAACCCTCCCGTAACCGGTGGCGATAACGTAGGAAACCTCTTCCATCGTATGCTGGCTGTTTTTGACAGCCAGGGCGAACACCTCCTTGCCGGCGGACGGGGGACTATTTCCCGATGGAATGATAGCGCTCCAAATGGTCGCGCTTTCGTTTAAAACCACCGCCTTGGCAGTGGTGCTGCCGATGTCAACCCCTACTACAATCATCCTGAGTCAGTCTCCTTATTTGGATTGTTTTTAACTATTTACCCCGTGACGGATTTGAAAACTGATTGCCCTGCGTTCAGCCACCCCGGCGGAGAAATCTCAATACTCAAGTATTGAACCATCAGGCTGTAGTGGATTATACGGATGATATATTGTCCGGGAATCGCGGCGACAAAATTGAAATAATGATAGGGATTTTCGTTATCAAAAGGCATGAACCTGATGGTCGCGCTGTCTATCATGCCTCCCGCCGAGTCCCATGCCTGATAAGTCCAAGGGGTACGCGAATCCCCCGGGACCTCCCACTCACCGGATAAATTGATACTACCGCTGACCTCATCGCCTGTTGACAGGACTCGAACAAAATTCGTTACTGATTGCCCGTTGGCTTGGGCTGGCTCCATGACCTGGTAGATATTCTGCGACTGGTCAGTTTTCAGGGTATCTTGTGTCTGGCTATTTCCGCAGCCAGACAGGAAAGTACTGCCCAGTATCGTTGAGACGCATAGCAAGAAGATGCCTATCCCCCTGATCACTTTAACTGTAGTCCGCATTTGCATCAGTCTTAAAATTGACCCCGAAAGACTAATTCCCGTTTTTTTCAACACCCTGTTCCGCCGGCGCAGCCGGAGGCGGGACCAACTGGGAATAATGTTCTGAATGGAGGATGGCCTCAAATATCGGTCCCAACTTTGTCTCATCATAACCGACGCTCAAAATATCGATCCCCCTTTGTGGAGCAATATCGGGCGGTTTTTCGGCGGGGGCACTGGCCGCTTTGTTGGCAGATGATGTTTCCGCCGGTTCAGCCGGGGCTTCAATATTCGCGCCACGCGGTTTAAGCTGCTGTGTCAAATCGGCCAGGTCCGCGTCTTGAATCATGTCGGGGGAGATCACGAAATTCCCTACCCGGGCTTTGAAAGCCTGGTCTTGCTTATTCAGGATTTCACGGGTAGAAGTTTCACGCAGCCTGGTTTCACCTTCGATGCTCATGATGATGTCTGGTACGGCGATGTACTGGTTGTCTGAGACTAAAACCAGGTCATTGGGCTGATTTGCCATATATATTGCGATATCGGGCCATATTTTTGTATTGCCCACTGTTTGATACACGCCCATCAAGGGCAGCCAATCCACATTTTTATTCAAATATACAACCCGTATGGGTACGTTGCGAAAATCCGATGCGATGGAAACGAAAAGGTTCAGCAGTTTCGAATGCACGATGACCTTCGGGAACATAAAAGAAGCGAAGGTGGCGGTATTGAAAGAGATCCTGTTTGATTGTATCGTGTCGGGTGGCATCTGCTTGGTCATACCGCCCGAGTCGTTGATGACCGAGTCGAATTCATTGGCCAGTTCATTGAGAGGCGGCGGCACGACGTAAACCTCATCCGGGTCCAGCAGCTTCAACAGCGAGAGCATCACCCAGCTCTGATTGGCGTGCTGGAAAAAAGTGTCGAAGGACATTTTCAATTTGGTGTTCGATACTTCTTCGAATGCGGCGAGCCCGATTTTCCCCATCAGCAGGTCGAAGAGGGGGTCAAACAGGAGTTTTACCGAATTAGCCATGGGGTCGCTGATGAACCCCCGGATTGTGGATCTTATCTCCAATTCTTCAAGAGCCAGTTTGGCTATCAGCTCATTTTTAATGCGTTCGTGGCTGCTGCTCAGGACGATGGCCTTGTCGAGCGGGGCAGTATAATTGTCCCTCACGAAATTTTCACGTATGCAGTCGAACAGCGCATAGAAGTCAGGCCTGACCTCGCCCGGTATGGAAAGTACGTCAGGCTTGATTACGATAGATGGGTTTTTGGACATAAAACCCATTAGCTCGTCATATTTGACCTGCCAGCTATTACTCATTTCGTTCTCCAGTATCTATGCCCGTTGGACGGCAGACCTATTCCTTTACAATCACTTTGGCAAGGATGAATCTCCAGGGAGATTCATCCTTGCCGCCTGAATTCTGGTTAGGTAGACCTTAGATTACGCCAACCATTACGTACCTTTATGGCAGATGATGCATGATTGCTGCGCGGGCAGGGTCGGGAACCCGGAACCGTTATGCCCGGGGTCGAAACTGGGTTCAGGAGTCGTATGGTGGCATTCCTCGCACCAATGGTCGGTGGAGACTACGAACTGGCTACCTGCGGCGTTGTCGCCCATGTGGCAGGTGATGCAGTTCTCATAAGCGCCGGTGATGGCGTGCGGCACATTGGTAGGTGGGTTAACACCGGGTTTAGGATCCTGGAATGCCACGGTGGTCCCCTTGGGAGGAAGCGAGGTACCGGGCGTGGTTACATATATCGTCTTCATCACGACAGCAACTCCGGTAGTGTGGCACCCTGACTGGGTCGTGCAGGAGTCTGCGGTGCGCCCGGTATGGTCAGCGGGTGAGCCGGCGGTGATGGTATAAACGCCGGTATTTTCCGTCGAACCGTTCTTCTTGCCGTCCCACGACGGGGACATCGGGAACTGGTTCGACATCCCAGCTCCGTGACACATCAAGCACAAGCCTTTATAGCTTGCCAGTACCGCATCGGTGTGCGTGGAGATTGCTATAGCGGTCGTGGGCAAGGCACCTCCTGAACTGGAGGTAGTAGTGTTGCTCTTGGTGCTGGTGGTAGTGCCGGAGGTGGTACCGGTGGTAGCGCTGCTGGTCGTCGAGCTTGACGGCGTGGTGGTTCCGGGCGTCGTCGTGGTGCTGGAAGTGGTCTTCGTCCCCCCACCGCACGATGCAACCACCATGACTGCGATCATCAGCGCCGTCAAGATGAAATATGAACTCCCTTTTCTCATCCTTATTCCTCCTTCAAATAATTATCTTTATTAAAAATATGGACTTTTATTAAACCAGGGCCTAGACCGCATCAATTGGTCAATAGCTGTTTCCCGATATGAAGATTGAGCACCTGGGTATCTGTATTGGCCGGGTTAGAGCTGTCGGTGGCTTTAATGACAAAAGTGAAGTCGCCAGAGACGCTGGCAGCACCAGAAACGATACCTGTCGCAACGTCCAGGGTCAAACCCGCGGGCAGGTTGTTGGCCGAAATGCCCCAGGTGTAGGGTTGTGCGCCCCCCACCGCCAGCATCGTCGCCCGATAATCCCGATCCTGCCTGCCGTCAGGTAAAATCCCCGTAATTATCTGCAGGGCCCCTTTATCGGCAACCCCCATGAAATAGTTCCTGGCCGTATTTTTTCTGTTGGGCGAATTATCATCCACCCTGACCGTGGCGCCGAAAACTCCTGAGGCGGTCGGGGTCCCTGAAATCACCCCGGTCTGGGGATCGAGGCTCAATCCGGGAGGCAGGTCGCCCATCGAAAGGTTCCAACTGTAGGGCTGCAACCCGCCAAAGGCCCTCAGGTTCACCGTATAGGGCACTCCCACTTCAGCCTGTGGGATATTGGCGGGTATTATCTGAAGAGCTCCCGGGGCGGTGTAGAAAAGGTTCGCCGTAGGTTTGAAGGAAACCTGGCTGCCAGATGCATTTATGGACCGCAGGGCGTCGAAATCGACCACCAGGACCGTGGTATTTCTGGCGGTTACCGGGAAGTTTTGTATAAACGTCAGTTTGGAAGCACTCACGCTGGCTTTTATAGATTGACCGCCTTCCTGGGTTACATCGACCCTGGCGAGCGTCAACCGGATCTGGGTGTAATTGCCGGCGGCGAACTCGGATAACCTGGCTATCGTCTGCTCTGCTGCCAGGGCTTTGATCAGGTCGATTTTGTTGGAGTCGGCCAGGGTCATCTTAGTCCAGCCGTCTCCTGTATAAACTTCTACGCTTGAGACCGTAATGTCGGTAGCGGCAACCGCCGTTGCAGGATCGGATGCGGTGATGCGTACTTCCAGCGATCCCGTCATCACAGCCGTCGATACCGGGGGGGCGGTATTGGTTACGGGGGTCGTTAAGTTATTATTATTTTCAGAAAGATTGGTGCCCCGTACCTGGTTTACTACGAAGGCCAGTGATATCACTATAAGGGAATATAATATTTTTCTAACCACGCTATTTTATCCGTTCAGCCCTAAAAAATACAACGTCATAATATTGCCTTATTCCGATAAGAATTGCAATTATGAAATGCCATGTAATTATATACTACGGGAGTGGACTATGTCGGAATCAATCCGGCATGCACATTTTTCAGCATAACTGGAAAAAAAGATAACTATGCCGCAATAATATGTTTCTAATCCTGAAAACACTAATGAGCATCGATGAGCCCTTCACTCGCCGGGAGGGAAAAATATTACCGGGGGCGGTTCGAACGTGCGTTCGACCTTGGTAATCTGGGCCAATTTGGCTTTCATGCCCTTGGCGACCAGCCATACGTTCAGGGGGGTTTCCCCTGAACCCGAGCAGGTAAGACACTCGACGGCCGCCTGGTTGACGGCAGGCTCGATGAAAACGTCGGTGGTTGAATCATAAGCTGTCTTGAACCATACAGTAAATGAATTGATGGCAGTCGATTTGCCGGGGATCGCTACCCCCATATAGGCGGTGTCGAGGACTTTGCCTGTCGAATATGCTTTGAGCTGCAACGAAATCCATCCCGTGGCGTCTTCGCTGGCATCATTGGTGAGTGTTACATTAACTTCGTATTCGTACAGGGTATAACCGATGCAGAAGTCGGGGTTAAGAAACATAAGGCGTGTATCCATGTTGCTGAAAAAAACGCGGTCCATGTTGACCGAGGTGGATACCGAGCCCGTGCCGTCGCACACGGGACAGGGCACCTTGATGAAGGCCGTGAGAACCAATATCCCGACAAGGCTGAAGAACACCATATTCCTGGCAGATAAACTGAAGATTCGACGCATCATATCATCCACCCCCTAACAAATTCAGGGTTTATTAGAAAAAGGCTCTATCGTGAGATAGCCTTCCTCAAAATTGATAGTCGTATTGAAGTGCTTTAAAAAACTGAGCCCGATAACGCCTTCTATGCCAGCAAAGCGCGGCATCTCTTTGGTCAGCACCTTTACGTTTTTGGCCACCAGGTCTCCTATAGAGATTTCCTCTACGGCTATTTCATCCGTCTCGAAGATATCGGAGATGGAAATCGCCGACCGCCCCTCGCCGGTGCGGGTAAAAGGTTCGAAAAATGCGTTATAACCCAGGTCCCTGGCATCCTGGAGCGACATAAGGCAATCGGAGCACCCGGTATTCAATACTGCCCTGAATTCCCGCGTCCCCCTGGGGCCTTTGACTTTTACAAAGAATATGATCGGATCTTCCGGTGTTATCTTTATCTTCATTAAAACATCCCTACATGGTTTCTTTCCGGGATAAGACCGGTGTACATGGTGCAGAAAGTCTGAGTACCGACACCGTCTCTAGCTGA
>Ga0118677_10000196_pt1 | contig 125790 bp, 115 predicted proteins | sample AliMusrvi5mmetaG_FD_86154 | JGI IMG/M metagenome (GOLD analysis project Ga0118677, IMG submission 86154) | reverse complement strand
GTTTCAACAAACTTTTTTCATACAAGGAAGTTGATAACCCATTCGAACAGGGCGAGACTGACCTTCTCATTGATGCCATCTATCATCTCAAGGTGCTCGACCCAGCATGTGGCTCTGGAGCGTTCCCTATGGGTATGCTGCATAAGATGACCCATATACTTGCTATACTCGATCCCGGTAACGAGCGATGGAAAGAACGTCAGCTTCGAGCCATAACCGATCCAGGTTTGCGAGAGTATATTGAACAAACTTTTGATTTTAACGAAAAAGACTTCGGGCGAAAACTCTACCTGATACAAAACTGCATTTATGGCGTTGATATTCAGCCAATAGCTGTTCAGATAGCAAAGCTGCGCTTCTTTATTTCGTTGATAGTGGATCAGCGAATACATCCTGACCAGGATAATCTTGGGATTCTTCCGCTGCCCAATATGGAGACCAAGTTCGTTGCCGCCAATACACTGATAGGGCTGGAAGAACCAAAGCAACTTGTTTTTCAAGAACCGGCTATTGAAATCAAGGTAAATGAGCTTGATTCTGTTCGGCGTAAATATTTCACTGCCAATAATCAGATTGCGAAGCAGAAGTGCATTCTTGATGATGAAAAGCTTCGCAAAGAGATCGGAGAACTGCTAAAGCGTGGCCAATGGAATCCAACTACAGCCGATAAAATTGCCGCATGGAACCCTTACGATACTACGAAGAGTTCTGATTTTTTCAATCCAAAGTGGATGTTTGGTGTGGCGGATGGTTTTGATATTTGCATTGGTAATCCACCATATCTGAGAGTGCAGGGATTGCAGCAAACACAACCCGAATTTATTTCATACTATCGCGAAAAATATAAATCTGCACAGGGCAGTTTTGATATATATGCCCTTTTTGTAGAACAAGGGTATAGTTTGCTTACTGCCCGTGGGCAATTGGTTTACATTCTTCCACATAAATTTTTTCAGGCTTCATTTGGAGTGGGACTTCGGAGATTGCTTACCAGTAGAAAAGCAGTTCGCCAGGTTGTTCGATTCGGCTCAGAGCAGGTATTTGAAGAAGCGACGACCTACACCTGCCTCCTGTTTTTATCCGCAACTCAACAAAAGCAATTTGATTTGCTTGAAGTCAAAAGCCTCACCAGCGGTTCGGAGGTTCTTGATGCCGCAAGTAATCGTCTATCTCATGTGGACTACTCTATCGAGGTACTTCCTGCACCAGAGGATACTAATTGGGACTTTGGAATTGGTGATGCGAACAAGGTACTGAAACGATTATATCAACATGATAAAACATTAAATGATATCACTCGGAAGATTTTTGTTGGTTTACAAACCAGTGCTGATAAAATCTATGTTCTGCCGGTAGTTAATGAGCAATCGGATACTCTAACATGCTATTCCAAACATCTTGATGAAGAAATAGAGATTGAGAGGGGTTTAGTAAAACCGTTTCTGATGGGTAAAGATGTTCATCGGTATGAACCGCCAAAACCTGCAAACGTTGTAATATTTCCATATCACAGTGTAGATGGTCGGATGGTTTTAATGGATCAGCCTGAGATTAAAAAACGTTTTCCTCTTGGTTGGAAGTATCTCAAAAGAAACGAAGATGCTCTCGGTGAACGCGAAGGAGGTCGTATGCATGGTGAGAATTTTTATGCATATATCTACCCGAAAAATCTTGCGGAATTTGAGTTCACTAAAATCATGACTCCCGAGATAGCTCTTGGCTGCCAGATGTCTCTCGACAAAGAAGGAGTTTATTACCACACGACCAAAGTGTATAGTTTTATTTTTAAACCCGAAGTAAAAGGGAGTACAAAATATTTCCTTGGACTCCTTAACTCTAAAGTTCTATGGTTTTTCTTGACCCAGACAGGATATGTACTACGTGGAGGCTATTATACCTTTAAGACAGATTATCTGAAGCCATTCCCTATTCCAGATTCTTCTATCACACAGCAAAAAGTTATCGAGACGTTTGTTGATTATCTTCTTTATTTAAAAGCATTACCAGCCGCTAAAATCGTCAATTCAAGCCGTCATCCCCTTATTATCTCTTTCTTCGAGCAATTGATTGATGGGGTCGTTTATGAGTTGTATTTCCCGGAATCATTCAAAGATGCTGAAGTCAACCTCAGTGAGCTGCTGATTAAAGAGAATCTACAATCTATCGAACAATGTAATGATGATGTAGTCACGTCAATATGCAATTTATTTGAACGTATCTACATACCTGAGCATCCAGTCCGAAAAAGCTTGTTTTTCCTTGATACTATTGAAGCCGTTCGAGTGGTAGAGGAGCATGCCAAATGAAAATAAGCAAAATAACAATCAAGGATTTTCGCGGTTTTCCTGGTGAATATGAATTTATATTGGGAGAACCCGGAAAAAACCTGCTTATCTATGGCGAAAACGGTTCAGGAAAATCTTCATTGTTCCTTGCCATCAAGCATTTCCTCGAAGCCAGCAGGGAAAAACTGGACATCACTCAATTCCAAAACATTTTCGTGGAAAATGGTGAGCCAACGGTTAAGCTTGATATCATGGCGTTCGATGCTAACGGTGATCGAGTTGAGGGCAGTCAAACCTATGAATGGGTAGCAGATGCTTCGCCTTATGGGCAATCAATGATTGAAGAAACGGCAAAAACCCGAGGTTGCCTCGATTACAAGGATTTACTTGCAACACATTATGTTCATCTCCATTCTGGTGAGGTGGACCTTTTCTCCCTTTTGATCAACTCTTTGATCGCGCACTCGCCGAATCCTATTAGCAACAAACCTTTTGATGAGGAGTGGGCCAATATCAACAACTCGGTTTCAAACAGACTGACAGTTCGAGAAAAAGAAGACCTGAACCGCCGTATAGAAATATTCAACAACGGCATTGCGGCTCTACTCCCTGATTTATGCCTGAAAACAAATGAAATCCTTGACTTTTTCAATCAAACGATCACTGTCGATCTCAAAGTCCAAACTATTGCGGATTTTATCACAAAGCCAAAGCAGTTGGTTGAACCCAGGATCTACCTGAAAGTCCACTATGCAGGGCAGCCTATCGAAGCCCATCACCGTTTTCTTAATGAAGCCCGTCTCTCAGCAATTGCACTCTCAATCTATTTCGCCTCACTATTGATGAATCCGGCCAGCCGGCTCAGGGTAATTGTTCTGGATGATGTCCTGATCGGAATTGATATGTCCAACAGGATGCCAGTGCTTGATCTCTTGAAAAAACGCTTTAATGACTGGCAAATAATCATCCTCACTCATGATCGTACATGGTTTGACATAATAATGTTTCAGACCCAGGAAGTTGACTGGTGTTATTATGAAGTCTATGCCAACAAAGATAGTGAGCAAGGTTATGACAGACCTGTGCATCGAATGTTGTTGCAAGACGGAAAGTTAGAATTGCTTACTCGAGCAAAAAATCATCTATCAAATAATGATGAACGAGCTGCAGCAGTTTACTCCCGTGCCGCATTTGAATATTGGGTAAAATCTTTTTGCCATAAAAAAAACATCCCAGTCCCATTCACACTGGATAATACTCATCCTGAGATCAACGGACTCTGGGAGGCCATCAAAAAACGATTGGTCGAAAAAGGAACACTTGTTCAGTACCAAGGGAAAATAGCAGATCTTGAAACCTTCCGAAAAATTGTCCTTAATCCATGGAGTCATGGAGCAGGCGCACATGTCGTGAAAGCTGAGGTACAAGGTGCAATTGCTGCAGTCGAAGCATTGTTTAGCATGAAATAAAGAAACAGCTATGAACTACTGGCTCATCAAAAACCCGCCAAAGCGCCTGACGTGGAGCAAGTTTATCGCCACTGGATTCTATCGTTTCTACGGCATTCGCAATCGACAGGCCAGAAATTATCTTATGGCAATGCAACCTGGTGATTTGGTAATGTACTATCAGAGTCAGGTTGAACAATCCGTGCGGGGTATTGCTCGGGTTATTGCAGAGCCTTACCCTGATCCATCATCTATTGATCTGCAGTGGATTGCTGTCGATCTGGAACCGGTATCAACATTTCAGTTACCGATAACTTTAGGTCAACTTCGAAGTGTGCCCGATTTGTCGGAACTTTTGTTATTTCGTCAACCAAGACTATCGGTTATGCCTCTTTCTGAACATCAGTACCAGGAAATTACAGGGTTAAGTTCATGAATAACAGATGATTAACCATGTAAACCCTGTTCAATATTTGTTGAGAATTGATAAACAACAAAAAGGATCGTCCAATGACGCAGAGCAAAATCAAGGAGAGCGCCTTATTGCTGAACTCGATAAAACAGAAGCCCATTCCCGAAAGATCCATCTTCCTCAACCCTCTCCCTCCACTCAACCCTCAGCCTGTTTCTAAAAAAAGTCATCTGCCGTTTTGCATAATTGCGCGTATGCTGCTTAATCAGCTCAACGGCAGTTGCATAGTCGATCAACCCGTCGAAGTATTGAAACAGCTCCTGATATCCCACCGATTGCAGCGCCGCTATCCTGTGGTGCTGAAGCATTGGCCGATACTTTTCATACAGCATTGCCGCCTCATCGCAAAGACCGGCCTCAAGCATCTCCTCGGTACGCTGGTTGATGCGTTTGTAGAGCCTTTCGCGGGGCATTGCAAGCCCTGTTGTGATAAAGGAGAGGCCGCTCTGTGCTTTTTTCCCCCGTGCCTGCAGCTCCGTAACGCTCATGCCGGTAATCTCAATAATCTCAAGACTCCTGATCAGCCGCTGGCTCTTTGTGGGATCGAGGGTAGCTGCCTGCTGCGGGTCTCTTCGGAGCAGTTTTGCATACAGCCTTTCCTTTCCCTCCCGTTCAAGCTCCTCAAGCAGCCGTGCCCTTATCGCCTCGTTGGCCGGAGGGAGGTCAGCGAACCCCTCAAGCACTCCTTGAAGGTAGAGGGTAGAGCCTCCAGCAATGATGGCTTTTTTCCCTCTGCGGTGAATCTCGTGGATCCTCTCTATCGCTTCTACCGCAAAGTCGCCAGCAGTGAAGGGGTCGCCGATACTCTTTTCATTGATAAAATGGTGCTTCACCTCTCGAAGCGCCTCCTCTGAAGGCTTGGCCGCACCGATAGTGAGTTCACGGTAGATTTGGCGCGAATCAGCCGATATGATCTCAGCCCCACACTCTTTCGCCACCCTCAGCGCCAGAGCGGATTTGCCTGAAGCCGTCGGGCCCAGAATCACAAGCACCGGTTGTTCAGCAGATCCCTGATGCACGCTCACCACTCTCCTATGTCGGTTATCAGCATAACAAAGGTTTCAATGCCTTGCAGACCCTTGAGAGCGGAAGGCCGACAACATTATAGTAGCACCCCTCAATACGTTTGACATAACAGGCCATCAGAGGATCCTGAATGCCATAAGCCCCAGCCTTGTCGTAAGGCTTTACTGAAAGAAGGTAGCGCTGGATTTCATTGTCGGACATTGGCGTAAACTCAACGGTAGTAGCCACACATTCCGTGTAGGTTTTTTCGCCGAAGAGCAGCACAAAACCGGTATAGACTCGGTGCGATCGGTTTTGCAGGCTTTTGAGCATCATGAATGCATCATCGAAACCAGCAGGTTTTCCAAGAATCTGGTTTCCTTTTGCCACCACGGTATCTGCGGCGAGAATAACAGTTTTTCCCTTGTGGCTTGATATCAGTGCAGCCGTAGCTTCCGCTTTCGCTAAAGCGATTGTGGTGACGTTCTGTTCAAGAGAGCATGCAGGGTCAAAAATTTCCTCGGTCTCAACAGCTACGGTTTCAAATGGTATCTGCATCAACGAGAGGATATCCTTTCGTCTCGGGGATTGCGAGGCAAGAATAAGCGTGGGTTTAGCCATTTTTTTATCAGTTCAGGTTGTTCCAGCCTCTTCTGTTAAGGTCTGCAAAGATCAGTGCTCCGGCAATACATCCGGTTCCGAGAAAAAGTAATCCCTGAAGAAGATCACCAAAAATAACTCTTCCGGTACCGAACAGGATGGCATAGATCATAATGATGCCAAGTGCCCAGTCCACAAACAGCATCGTGAACCCTGTATCGGATTCCACATCCGGCAGGTTTTTTGCAATTTTTTTCCAAAGGACTCCACCGACCCTTGTGGTTCTGTAGAATCTTTCCAGTTGAGCCATTTCAGTTGGAGGTGTCAGAAAAGTGACTATAAGGGTGACGGCAATGGTAAAACCGACAATGATAAAAATCGAAAAGGGAAAGGTAACGGTGGTAAACAATTTCAGCCAGGTAAATGCAGCAAATGGCGCAACCATCGAAGTGATTTCCGACCACGCATTCAATCGCCACCAGAACCATCGGAGAATAAGGACAAAACCGGTGCCTGCCCCGCACTGGATAATGAATTCCCAGGCGCCGGTGATGGTATCAAGGACAAAAAAGGTGATGTAGAGGGCAAATGCTGCGGTCAGGAATGTTGTGATTTTAGAAATGGTGACATAGTGTTTTGCATCACCATCTTTTTTGAGGAAGCGTTTGTAAAAATCGTTGATCAGATAGCTCGTGCCCCAGTTCAGATGGGTTGAGAGCGTTGACATGTAGGCGGCAAGAAATGCTGCGATGAGGAGACCCTTAAGGCCGGAAGGCAGAACAGCTTTCATCACGTAGACGAAACCGTCCTCTTTTTGATTCATTGGAAGATTCGGAAACATCACAAGGCTGACCAGACCGACAATAATCCATGGCCATGGTCTGAGGCAGTAATGGGCGACGGTAAACCAGAGCGTTGCAAGCAGTGAGTGTTTCTCGTTTTTGGCACTCATCATGCGTTGGGCGATATAGCCTCCGCCCCCAGGCTCAGCCCCGGGGTACCATGAAGACCACCACTGAACAAAGGCCATGGCGGCAAACGAAGCGAATGGAAGAGCGGCTGCCCCGGTTGCCGAACTGCTTGATTCCGCACCGAATGTTGGAAAAAAGTCGAACATCCATGCAGGAAGAGCTTTACTCAGACCACCGGCAGAGACGACGACTGGTGACTGAACGGCAAGAACAGCAAGAATGATGCAGCCAGCCATGGCGATCACAAACTGTACCGCATCAGTAATCGAAACACCCCAAAGCCCCGAAAGCCCTGAGTAAAAGGTGGTCAGCAGCACAAGAGCCACAATGCTCCACACAGGGTTCAGCTCCGGCACCATGATTTTGATGATCTTGAACATGGCCAGATTAACCCAGCCGATAATGACGGCATTGATAAAAAGGCCAAAATAGACAGCCTTGAACCCCCGAAGAAAACGCGCAGCTCTGCCACTGTATCGCAGTTCAATAAACTCAAGATCGGTAAGAATTTCTGCCCGCCGCCAGAGTCTTGCAAAAAAGAAGACGGTCAGCATACCTCCAGAAACAAATGTCCACCATACCCAGTTGCCCGCGATACCATTTTTGGCTACAAATCCGGCAACAGCAAGTGGAGTGTCTGCAGCAAAGGTTGTCGCAACCATTCCGGTACCGGCAATCCACCAGGGAAGTTTGCGTCCGGACAGAAAAAACTCATCGACACTTTCTGACGCGCGCGAAGAGAACCACAGTCCAATAACAAGCGTCAGGAGCAGGTATCCGACGATGAAACTATAATCCAGAATGTTGAGCTGATCCATATCGATAGTTCCTTAAATGTTTTTTTTCGGTGCTCCTGACTTTCCTGTGGCTCTCTGGTACCTGCGCTTCTTTATTCGTCAATTCGTGAAAGTTCACGGAAGCTCTGGTAGCGGTCTTCAATTTCAAGCATATTCAGCGAAGCAATTTTTTCTGTACCGAATTTTTCCACACAGAAACTTGCCATAGCGCTGCCATAGAGCACTGCTCTGCGCATTTCAAGGTCGTTAATGGTTTCACAACGGGCAAGATGTCCGATAAAGCCTCCGGCAAACGTATCGCCGGCACCCGTCGGGTCAAAAATGGATTCCAGGGGAAAAGCTGGAGCGGCAAAAATGCCCTTGTCGGTAAACAGAAGCGCGCCGTGTTCGCCTTTTTTGATGATCAGGGTTTTTGGGCCCATATTGCGGATTATCCGGGCTGATTTGACAAGGTTTGGATCCCCGCTTAAAATTCGCGCCTCACTGTCATTAATGATAAAGATATCAACTCGTTCAAGGGTTTTTTTGAGCTCTTCAGGTTTTCCTTCAATCCAGAAATTCATGGTGTCGCAGATGACCAGCTTCGGTTTCGTGATCTGGTCAAGCACTTTGAGCTGCAGTTCCGGATCGATATTGCCGAGGCAGACAAATTCGGCATCGCGGTACTGCAATGGTACTTGAGGATCGAAATCCGCAAACACGTTCAATTGCGTATCAAGTGTGTCTCGGGTATTCATGTCGTAATGATAGCGTCCGGCCCAGCGGAAGGTTTTTCCGTTCTCAACTTTATTGATTCCTTTGGTGTCGATGCTTCGGGAATGAAGAAGGTCAAAATGTTTATCCTCAAAGTCCGAGCCGACGACGCCGACTAACTTTATAGTATCGTCAAAGTAGCTTGCCGAAAGGGCAATGTAGGTGGATGATCCGCCAAGGGTGTTGTCGGAACGTCCAAAAGGGGTTTCGATATCATCAAAGGCCAGGGAGCCGACAATGAGAATGGACATAATGGAATGATGGTTTAGTTTATGAAAAATTACGAAAGATAAAGTTTTCACCGGTTATCCTGTCAACCCGCCGGTGGAAGTTCAAAGATCATGCATTGTCCCGGACTGCAGGTCACTTCAAGTTTATGCTCTTTAATTGGCCACGATGCTTCGCTGATCAAGTCGTGCAGCGCAATATTGTTCATGCTGAATTCAAGCATTCCTGTTCTTGTCTGATAGAGATTGCTGTTCCCGATAAAGAGCAGTGACCGACCGGCGGATGTTCTCATCACGGCAAAAAGTTCAGGTTCGGATACATAAGGGATGGTCATAGATCCCGTTTCTCCGCAGAGTACCAGGTCGAGATAGTGCTTCCTTATATCAAGAATGCGTCTAATGTAGCTGTTAAGGGGAAGAAGGGCGTTACTGTTTTCCCAATCATAGCAGGATGCGCTGAAGAGGGGCAGCTTTTCTGGAGGATAAAGAGCCCTGTCCTCATCGTTGAAATTAAGACCGAGGTTCACCGGATGCCATTCACAGAGTTCCATGCCCGACTGCAGAAAAGGGATAGCGGGCAGTATGGCGCTGAGCGTGAAGATAAAGATCGAAAAGTTTCTTCCGGCTTCTTCACGCGGGTAACGGAAACAGACTCGCGGCGTGTTATGATTTTCACCAGTGCCAAAAAACGGAAGTGCAACCCCTGTTTTGTTCAGGTAGTTCAATAATCCTCGGATAAAGACAATATCATGGATGACGAATGGAAGAGAGCCGAACACCGCATTGAACCCTTCCTTGCGTATTTCTGATGTCGGATTGAAATTCTCATCCCAGAACGCAAATTCAGGGTTCTTGTCACGGGCCTTACGGACAATACTTTTCTTCAGTTCAGAGGGCATGGCATGGCCCATATCAATCATGGCACCGTCAATATCATACAGATTCTGATAACTTGGGATGATATCCAGAATCTCATCCCAAAGTGACGTATTGTTGTTTTCCCGATTGTCAAGCGCGCTGTCGTACATCCTTATGGTATTGTAGGCAATGTAGTTGAACGCTTCATTGGTATGCATTTTCAGATAGGTCACATCGCTCCATGCCGGTTGCCGGTCATCTGGAGGCCAATCGGAGAACGCACTGGCGATGCGGCAGAGTGTTCCATCATCGGTACGACCCTGATATCTGCCATCTTTTTCATAAACAGTCACCGGCGGTGAGACAAATTGTTCACGGTACTCGAAAGAGGGGGCAGGAAGATTGTGCATTTCGTGGCGCTCTACCACCTCATGAATCCATCTCAATGTATCGGGTTCAAAGTGTGGCGCTCCGAAATTTTGTGAATGTTCATTGTCCCGTATCCAGTAGAACCACTCAGGGTGCTCTTGTATCCAGCTGCTGTCCATAGCTGCTGTTCTAAAGACAAACTCAAGCACAACGTGAATGTCAAGGATATGCGCCGCTTCGACAAATGCTTTGAGCAGGATTTCCGGAGAAAGTCCAAGGACGGGCTCGTCAAGCATCGGATCAAGCCTTCTTGGGTTTTTAACGGCATAAGGGGAGCCTAATGAGCCTTTTTTGCTCTGAGAACCGATTTCTGTGACAGGGAGAATATAGACCGTATTTGCACCAAGATTTTTTATATACGGCAGGAGTGCTATAGCTTTCAGGAGGGTGCCTGTTTCCCTGAAACCGCATGAGAGTGGTTCAGATGCGATTGTTCCGTCGCCGTTATGGTCAAAAGCTGTGGTAAGTCGAATAAACAGGTTGTATACTACCGCACCCTCTCTCCAATCCTTCTCTTTTTCTTGGGTATGGTGGCAATCACTACTGTTGAGGATGCGCTCTATGATACTTGTAAAGTATTCCGCGGGGTTGACCTGTTCGATTCCGTTATTTTGTCCGGTCCAGATTCCGGGAACCCTGTAGGGGCTCGTGGGTAACTGCGTATCCAGGCTTTTCAGCGCATGGAGCAGCGATGCCAGGTGAGTTGTCTGCAACGTGTGGTGTTATTGTTTATTAAGGAAAAAAACGGCAAGATAACTATTATAAAGCAACCAACGTACAAAGATATTAATTCTCTTATGAAGAACATCAGGATTACCGTTGAATATGATGGTACATCTTTTGCCGGATGGCAGAGGCAGTCAGGCAGGATTACAACCGTGCAGGGTGAGATAGAAGCAGCCCTCGGGATGATTCTTCAGGAAAAAATCTCTCTTGCAGCTGCCGGAAGAACCGATAAGGGGGTTCATGCCAAGGCTCAGATGGCAAATTTTTTCAGTGCTTCAACCATGGATCTGTCGCGGATAGTACATTCGCTGAATTCGGTTTTGCCAAGAACAATCAGAGTAAGCGATCCGAAGGAAGTCTCTCATGATTTTCATGCACGGCATAGTGCCCGAGAGAGGCAGTACCGATATTTTCTTCTTGAGGAGCCTTCAGCGATTTATGGGCGATTTGCGGGATGTTCGTTTGGAAAACCCGATATTACAGTCATGCAGCAGATCGCATCTTCTGTGGTGGGCACCCATGATTTTTCTGCTTTTTCAAAGGAGGACAGAGATAATCCAGGTCGTCTCTGCACTGTTACTGCCAGCGAATGGTACCGATACGATCGCTATCTGGTGTTTCAGATTTCAGCAAACCGTTTTTTACGGAGTATGGTACGCTATCTTGTTGATGCCATGATCAGTGCCGGCAAGGGGACGCTTGGTGTCGAAGAGTTCAGCATGATGCTTGACTCCGGGATTCTGTCGAGTTCACTCAAAACTGCTCAGGCGAATGGACTTTTCCTGTGGAAGGTTACTTACTGACACTGGAGTTGTCAGATATTATTTACGTAAAAGATTATTGTATTAGTCAGGAACGGTTTTTATTGTTACTTTTTCAAGGTTGATTGCTACTGTTTCAGTAGGGATCGTTTACTAATTTCCTCTCTTAATGAACGTGCGCTTGTGAAAATAAGGGTTTATAATAGGGCTGTTTCCAATAATCGTTTTGAGCCGATTGATCTTTTTAAAGTTATCATGAATCCCTTGACGATGTTCAAGGTGTTGCTATTGGCTCTTGTTTTGCAGGTACCTGCTCTGACGGTTCGTGCTGAAGATCCCGTTTCGATTATCAGAGGATCGCTTCCAAAGTCTTCGGTTTCAGATATTCTTGATAGTCTCGTTAATGCTACCTACTTTAAGGATGAACACTTTTCAGCCCCTTCAAAAGAGGGTGAAAAGTTTGGATTTCCAGCTAATTTTGTACCCCAGTACAGTGACTCTGTTTATGCCTCAAGGATCTCCGTGCTTGCTCGCAAAACCCCGTTCAATCTTGTCTATAATGACCATGTCAGGGGATTTATCAGAATTTATGCTGTCGACAAAAGGAATATGACCGCAAAAATCCTCGGACTTACGAAGATCTATTTTCCGCTGTTTGAGGAAAAACTTGATGCCTACAACATTCCCCTTGAGATGAAGTATCTCGCTATTGTTGAATCGGCTCTCAATCCAACGGCAGTCTCTCCTGCAGGAGCAAAAGGACTGTGGCAGTTTATGTATGGCACCGGAAAAATGTACGGCATGCAGTCATCTTCATTTATCGAGGACCGATATAATTCGGAGAAGGCTACTGTGGCGGCATGCCGGTATTTAAGGGATCTTTACAATATTTATGGCGACTGGTTCCTGACACTTGCAGCGTATAACGCCGGACCGGGAAATGTCAACAAGGCGATCCGGAGAGCCGGTGGAGTAAAAAATTACTGGGCGATATGGGATTACCTTCCCGCTGAAACGAGGGGTTATGTTCCTGCATTTATTGCCGTGAACTATATTATGAGCTATTATAACGAGCATAATATCCGTCCGGTCGAACCTGGATATTTATATCACGATATCGACACCCTGAGAACCACTCGTCTTTTATCGTTCGAACAGATTAGCGAAACGATAGGAGTGCCGATGCGCGATCTCCACTTTCTTAATCCTCAATACAAGCTTGGTATTATTCCGGCTGCAGGGTATACCGGCAACGTCATCAAGCTTCCCAAACAATATATCGCTCAGTTCCAGAAGCGGGAGCAGGAAATTTATGCGTACAAATCCCCTCAGGCATCTGAACGCGAGCAACTGCTGGCCCGTGTTGAAAGTCTCAATGCCGGTCAGGGAAGTGAAGGTGCTGCTGGACAGGCAGAGAGGTTCCATATTGTGCAGCAGGGAGAAAATCTTGGTTCCATCGCAAGACTCTATCGCACCTATATCAGTCAGCTTATCGTTTGGAACAACTTGAAAGATCCTGATGTCACTCCGGGCCAGAAACTCATTGTTTTCTCCGGAAATGATAACAGCAATTCCGGACAGGGCGATTCGGGCAGAGAAGGTTCAGTGAAGAAAAAGATAGTGATTCACAGGGTAGGGAAGTCTGAAACACTTTCTTCCATTGCAAGGAAGTATGGTACCACAGCCCGGCGTCTTGCTGAGTTGAACAATATCAATCAACGGATGACTCTTGCTCGTGGTCAGCGTCTGAAAATTGAAAAAGAGGTAGTTTCATTTGAAAGATCGCGTTTTTCATCCCGTCACTCCAAGGGAACCAAGGTTGCCAAGGGAGGAAAAAGTCATAAAGAAAAAAAAGGAGGACACTCGCATTCGTCACGGAAACGCAGGCGGTAGGTCAGTGATATCTGTTCATCCTGTCGATTGTTCAATAAGTAATTGTTTTTTAAGCGTGTTCCATTAAAAGGAAATTTTATTATCTTAAGCCTTTTCAAGTTACTCAACTGACGGAGAATAGTGGTTGGTAGAAAACAGCTTTATTCAATCATTCTTTAAATAAGAATCATTAAAACGTATGCGTAATATCATTTTCACCGGTAAGGGTGGTGTTGGTAAAACTTCTGTTGCTGCAGCCACAGCGCTCAGGGCGGCAGATATGGGGTATAAAACCCTTATTATGTCTACCGATCCGGCACACAGCCTTGGCGACTCGCTCGATATTCAGTTAGGGCCTTCACCGGTGAAGGTTGCTGAAAATCTTTGGGGTCAGGAAGTCAGCGTTTTCGGTGACCTCAATCTGAACTGGGATGTAGTAAGAGAGCATTTTGCCCATCTGATGGAATCTCGTGGTATCGAAGGTGTTTATGCTGAAGAAATGGGTGTGCTGCCAGGTATGGAAGAGCTCTTTTCGCTCTCCTATATCAAGCGTTATAATGAACAGAATGAGTACGATCTTCTTGTTGTTGACTGTGCTCCAACTGGCGAAACCTTACGCCTTCTCTCCCTCCCTGAAACATTTGGCTGGTTTATCAAGCTTATCCGCAACGTTGAGAAATTCATGGTCAAGCCGGTTATCAGGCCTCTTTCAAAGAAAATTAATAAAATAAACGATTTTGTTGCCCCTGTGGAGGTTTATGATAAGGTCGACAATCTCTTCTCTTCAACGGAAGGTATTATTGATTTGCTGGCTGACAGCTCCAAAACGACCATGCGTCTTGTCATGAATCCCGAAAAGATGGTTATCAAGGAGTCTATGCGTGCCTTGACCTATCTTAACCTTTACGGTATCACTGTCGACAGGATTACCATCAACCGTGTTATGCCTGATCAGAGTCCCGATCCGTATTTCCAGAAGTGGCGCGCTATTCAGCAGAAATATATTGACCAGATCGCGGAAGCTTTTGCTCCGATTCCGATTACCGAAGTACCGTTGTTTGATGATGAGGTTGTCGGTGTAGCAATGCTTCGCAGGGTAGGTGAAAAAGTCTATGGAGATCTCAATCCGCTCGATATTTTCTTCTCGGAAAATCCGATTGATATCAAGAAGGTTTCTGAAGGGCACTACAAGGTTCGAGTAAGATTGCCGTTCATGGAAAATATGGGTCTTGAACCAAAAATTCTCAAACTTGGAGATGATCTGACTATCCGTATTGGCGATTACCAGAAAATTGTAGCTCTACCGATCTTCCTTGCCGGAATGGAGTCAACAGGAGCTTCTTATGAAGACAAGTGGCTCAGTATTGATTTTGCCAAGGCTTAATAAAGATTTCTTGTTATAAAAAAAACCTGCCGGCAAGGCAGGTTTTTTTTTATCTGATTACAAGTTGTTCAGAGCGTTACAAGATGAGCGATGTCAACGCCATTAACATTTCTTATTTCATCAAGCAGTTCAGGCAGCACATTTCCATCGACCACTATTGCTGTCATGGCGACTTTCTTTTCTTCATCCCTTGAGAGAGCAATATAGGCCACATTCAAGTTGTGCTGCAGCAGCAGTTGGGTGACATTGGCAATCACACCGGGTTTATCAATGTTGTTGTAGATGATAATGTTGCCTTCCGGCTTGAATTCGACAAGAAATTGGTCTATCATAACAATCCGCACATCTTTGTCACTGAAGACGGTACCACCGATCATTCGTTTTTCTTCTCCGTTTTCAAGCTCAATACGGATCAGGTTGGTATAGTCGGGATTTTCCTTTTCAAATTTCTGTTCCAGACTGATACCGCACTCCTTTGCCATCGTGAATGCATTGATATAGTTGGTATCTTTTGACTGACGGATATCGAGAAAACCTTTCAGAGCTGCAGCGGTAATAACCTCATTAAATTTTTGCAGGAATTCACCGGAGGTCCTGACAGTCATTTTGCTGGCTTGAAGTGGAGCCATCTGGGCCAGTGTTGCTCCGAGTTTTTCGGCAAGAGTAAGATATGACCGCACGCCAGGAGCCTGTGCAAGTGCAACGGCAGATGCATTGACGGCACCTTCAAGCTTTCCTGATCGTTTCCAGTCGACAATCTGTTCTGCAATTTGAATGGCGACCTTTTCCTGCGCTTCGTTTGTGGAGGCTGCAATATGCGGTGTGGCAATAACCGCATCAAGTTTCAAAAGAGGATTGTCGGGGTTGACCGGTTCAGCCTCGAATACATCAAGCGCTGCTGCCGCAACTTTTCCGGATTCTATGGCTTCAGCAAGATCAGCTTCGTTAATGATTCCTCCTCTTGCGCAGTTGATGATGACAACACTCGGCTTCATCAGGTCAATCGTCTCTTTTGAAATCAGATTACGCGTTGATTCGTTAAGCGATGAATGAATGGTGATAACATCAGCACGCATAAAATTTTCATGCAGGGGGAGAAGCTCAATATTGAGATGTGTCGCGAATTCATCGGGAATCATGGGGTCATAAGCGATCGTTTTCATGCCGAACGCCTGCATGCGGGACGCTACTTCGCGCCCGATTTTACCAAGGCCGATAATGGAAAGGGTTTTACCTTCAAGTTCAATACCTGTAAATTTCTTTTTATTCCAGTTTCCGTTTTTCAGATCAGCAGTTGCCTGGGGAATGCGGCGTGCAGCAGACAGAATCATCGCACAGGTATGTTCCGCTGCAGAAACAGTGTTTCCGCCAGGCGTGTTCATAACGATGATTCCATTGCGAGTTGCCGCCTCGATGTCAATGTTGTCTACCCCGGCTCCGGCTCTACCGATAAGTTTAAGGTTTGTGCCGCACTCGATAATTTCTGCAGTAACTTTTGTCGCGCTTCTGACGATCAGCTTTTCAAAGCCGCCGATGATCTTTTTGAGTTCTTCCTTACTGATTTTCTGTATTTCGGTCACGTCAAAACCGTTCTGAGAGAGGATTTGACCGCATTGCGGATCAACACCGTCAGTGATCAGTACGTTCATGTTCTTTTTGATTATTGATTGCCTGTATTGAAAATTACGTTCTTTACTGGTCTAATATATTTCTTTTTTTTAGGCATTAATATTAAAAAATTTTTCCCTTCAAAGTGGGAAGCCACATTGCAGGAATTTATAGGCTTTGAGCCCGATTATATATTAAGGTTTTTTTTATCTTGCATCCAGTTAATTTCTATGATGATATTATTGTTGCAAGCGAATGGAAAAGTTATATGATTTAAGAGTATCACGCATCATCCGTCTCTCTTCCCCAAAGGATCTCAAGGAGAAGCTCCCTGTTGATGAACGGATTGCCGATACCGTTATTACAGGACGTCGTGAAGTTGAAAATATATTGACCGGCAAGGATTCCAGACTGCTCGTGATTGTCGGGCCTTGTTCAATACATGATACCGAAGCCGCTCTTGAGTATGCCCTGAAACTTTCGGCATTGCGCACTGAACTGCAGGATGATCTGTGTATCATGATGCGGGTCTACTTTGAGAAGCCTCGAACTACTCTTGGCTGGAAAGGATTTATCAATGATCCTCACCTTGATGATACGTATGACATTGTCCATGGCCTGTTCTATGCCAGAAAGCTTCTGCTTGAAATCAATGCCATTGGGCTGCCGGCGGCAACAGAATTTCTTGATCCGATAACCCCGCAGTATGTCGCCGATGTCGTAAGCTGGGCAGCGATCGGGGCAAGGACTATTGAATCGCAGACGCACCGACAGATGGCCAGTGGCCTCTCCATGCCGGTTGGCTTTAAAAATTCTACTGACGGACGCCTTAACGTGGCTGTCGATGCAATTCGTTCTGCCATGCATCCGCACAGTTTTCTCGGCATCGATCAGGAAGGGCACAGCAGCGTCATTACTACCAAAGGAAATCCTTTTGGACATCTTGTGCTTCGTGGTGGCGTTAAGCCCAATTACGAGCCTGACAGTATTGCTCTTGCTGAATCCTGGATTGCAAAGGCAGGTCTGGAACAGTCGCTTCTTGTTGACTGCAGCCATGCTAATTCAGGTAAAAAACATGAACAGCAGCTTAAGGTCTGGGAGAACATTCTTCAGCAGAAAACCGAAGGTAATAAAAGCATTGCCGGTGTTATGATCGAGAGCAATATCTGTGGCGGCAATCAACCCTTCCCTGAAGATCCCGATAAACTCAGGTACGGAGTTTCCATAACCGATGAGTGTCTTTCATGGGAAGAGACTGAACGCATGCTCCGTGAAGGTGCTGCAGTCATTCATAAGCTTATCAGGTAAATACCTTTTCTATCAAGTGATCATCTTTATTACTATAACACAGCAGGGGAGAGAAGAGCATGGCTATAGAGATTCGGCAGGTACGGAACAAAAAGGAAAGGAAGCAGTTTATCACCTTTGCCTGGCAGATCTATCGCAATGATCCGGAGCTTAATAAATATTGGGTTCCGCCCGTTATTGATGATTATATGAAGACACTTGATACAACACTCTTTCCCTTGTATGATCACGCCTCCCTGGCTCTTTTTACCGCATGGAAAGACGGTTCTATGGTTGGTACCATAGCTGCAGTTGAAAACCGCCGACACAACGATGTGCATTGCGACAAGGTTGGGTTCTGGGGTTTTTTTGAGTGTGTCAATGATCAGAAGGTAGCCAATGCTCTTTTTGATGCGGCGGCCGGCTGGTTGAAAGGAAAGGGGCTTAATGCCATGCGAGGTCCTGTCAGTCCATCGATGAACGATCAGTGCGGTATGCTGACAAAAGGGTACGACAGCCCTCCGGTTTTTCTCATGCTCTACAATCCGCCCTATTATAATAATCTTGTTCTGAACTATGGTCACCATATCGGTCAGGAACTTCTTGCCTGGTATATCGATAAAAATACTATTGATCTGGATCGTCTCCATCGAATTGCAGAACATGTCAAGAAAAAAGAGGGGTTGACGGTCAGGATCATGAATATGAAAGATTTTGACCGCGAAATTGATCGTATCCGTGAGATTTACAACAAAGCATGGGAAAAAAACTGGGGCTTTGTTCCCATGACCGACAAAGAGTTTAATTTTCTTGCAAAAAGCCTCAAGCCTCTTGCAAATCCACACTATATTTATTTCGTTGAAGATCGAAACAAGCGTACGGTGGGCTTTTCGCTCTCACTGCCCGATGTCAACCAGGCATTGAAACATGTTAACGGTAACCCGTTTTCACCGATAGGTCTTCTGAAATATCTATGGTACAGTCGCAACATTACCATGGTCCGTACCATTACCATGGGCGTGTTGCCGGAATACCGCAACAAGGGGATCGACAGTATCCTCAATACTGAAATTGCCGAGTACGGCGTAAAGCACGGGGTCTTTGCCAGTGAAATGAGCTGGGTACTTAAAGCAAATGAAGCTATGAGTAAATTGGCAAAGGTTATCGGAGGAATCCCATATAAAGAGTATGTTATCTACGAAGCTGACATTTAAAATGTTACAGCCTTAGAGATATTGAAGGACTCTGCCCCCATCAGACAAACCTTTTCAGGAGTACTAATGCACTACGCCCATTTACCGACAGGGTATATTACATCAAAAATATTGTTCAAAAAGTTTGAAAAAACCTCTGTTGCATACAATGCGTTTATTTCCTGGGGTATGTTCGGCTCAATTGCCCCTGATCTTGATTTTGTTTATTCTTTTATCGACCAGAATCACTATCACCATCACGATTATTTCACCCATTTTCCCCTTTTCTGGCTCAGCCTTATACTGATCTCATCACTATGGTTACGCCTCGATCGTCATCATAGACCAAATGCTGCCCTCGCATTTATTTTTTCACTCAACGGGTTTATCCACATGCTCCTGGATACCATTGCCGGCTATGTCATTTGGTTTGCGCCATTTGCTGATATGAATAAGCCGGTTACATGGGCACACTACATACCCTGGGATACTGGCTTTCTTGAATTGTTTATTTTTTTGTGGGCACTTTATTTGTGGAAAGAAAATCAGATATTGGAGATATTTTCCCGACTTGGTTCATCCTTGGACCTGATAGAGTGAATGGTAATGTACGGTGCTTCGATAAGCATAGTATGAAAGTAAATTGATTAAACAATAAATGTACAATGTATCTATCTGAAATATCAAAAGGAAAAGAAAACAATCTCAATTTTATCCGTTTTGTAGCTGCACTATCAGTACTTGTAAGCCATAGCTTCCCATTAGCTATGGGAGCAGGTACAACCGAACCCCTTTTTATATATACTGGCATGACTCTTGGTGAAATCTCTGTTGATATTTTCTTTATTATAAGCGGTTTTTTAGTTACAGGAAGTTTGATTTTACGAAAAAGTAGCGTTGAATTTATAGTTTCAAGATTTCTAAGAATATACCCTGGACTAATGTTTGTTATTCTTTTTTCAGTGTTTTGCTTGGGTTGCTTCTTCACCAAAATACCACTGCAGTCTTATTTTACTGATAATGTGACTGTAAGTTATATAGTAAAGAATGCCTTAATGGTTACAGGAGCGGCTTACTATTTGCCGGGAGTTTTTGAAAAAAATCCTTTTCCAAGTTCCGTTAATGGATCGCTATGGACTTTAGTTTGGGAATTGAGGATGTATGCAATTCTCATATTTCTTTGGCTTATATTAACACCCCTTAAAAATAATCGGGAAAAATATTTTAAGATTTTGATAATTTTGTTAGCTGGTTGTGGCTTTTTGTTTTTTCAGATTATAAGTTCTAATGAATGGTTATTAAAATTATCAAGATTTGTATACTATTTTTTTATTGGCGGTGCTTTTTATGTCTTGCGGGAGCACGTTAAACTGTATAAATCAGTTGCTATTGTCTTTATAATTCTCATTTTCGTTGCAACTTTTTTTGATAGATATGTATTTAAAATATTTTTTATGTTAATGATGCCATATGTTCTTTTATATGTGTCATATGTACCGCATGGATTTATTAGAAAGTTTAACAATTTAGGCGATTATTCTTATGGGATCTATATTTATGCATTTCCAGTACAGCAATCAATAGTAGCTATTATTCCAGGCATATCTGTTTTTAACCTTACCTTTTCGGCAGTTTGGGTTACTCTTCTTGTTTCTTGGTTTTCTTGCGAATTTATCGAGCAGCCAGCGTTAAGAAAAAAAAATTCTTTAAGCTCTCTCATTAAAAAATCTTTTCCTATTTTAAAATTGACGGAATGAATCATTATTTACATTAGAGCCATATCCATGGTGCGATTTGGCGTGCGACCTGCCGCAATCCATTCTTAAGACGGTATGAATTACTTTGATAGTCTACGTTGAGGCGACCGCCAAAACCCGCAATATTGGGTTGAATGCGAAATCTCGGAACGATGCCGGCTGACTTATCTTCAGCTCTCATTACTTTGTAGAAATACTGCTCAGGACTTCCTGTAACTTCTGGTTTCAATAGTTCATAGCGGTTTCGCAAGTACAGATCATAGCCAAGGTTAGACCAAGAAAAAACGCGAAGATCCATCCAGTCATTACCGCCGAGCTTATCTCCGATCAAAAGGAGATGACGAAGATCACAATAAATGTTGTAGTCGACTGGAGCTGTTTCGATCAATTGTTGCAGATTGAGCAATCGTAGACGACCCGTGACTTTCCATACATAATCTTCAGCGCTAATAATAGTGGAATGTGCCATACCGTAGTCAATCAGCTTAAATTCTCCGTATCCCTTCCCGAATTCTGGCGGGTGATCATTTCCCTGGAATTTGATGAACTCTACCTTTTTCCGATGATGAACTTCACTGGCTATAGCCTCTAATGTAGAAAGATCAGAATTTGAGTTGTCGATGAACAGCAATTTGTGCAGGGTGTGATCAGGTAGATTAAGATAAAAACGCAGAGCATCACAGTAATCAGTGAGACGTAAACGTGGATCACTCCGTGCCAATTCTGGAGCCCCATGAGGTGGCGCTATTGTTGCGGTCATCACAAGAGCGACAGGCCGTATTTGTTTTTTAATCATCGTAAGTTAATTTATCCGCCATAATAAAGAACCTTTCATTTCCTTCACAGCAGTATCAAATGCAGGGGCAATAAACATTGACCATAGTGCGATAAGTGATTATCATCTCGCCACAGAAGCTTATTGCCAACAGTTAATAGAGTTTCCTGTTGTTGTCGAATAGCAAAGATTCTTGAAATATAAGCGTCATATTATTGGTGATCCTTATGAATTATTCGGCTTAATAAGAGTTTTCTAATGATGCGGCACGTTCCTCCAGTAAGCATAAATCGTGGTTTAATGTCTTAGGCAGAGGCAGATTCATCATTTGGCAAAATGTTTTTATCCGGTACCGCCAATCATGGTGAGAGAGCATCTGGAAAATATTGGTGCGTCGTTGTGCCTCCAGACTATCGTTGTGTGATAATAGAGTGACCAGTTCATTTCCAGCTGTTTCCGGGTCTTCGGAAAGTTCAACTGTTGTATTTGGCCAGAAAAGCATTTCATCAGCCATGCGTGAAATCGGTCGTCGTCCAGCAACAATACAGCCTGAAACCAGCGACTCCAACCATCTGCTGGTCACCATCATAGAACGTGGTCGGTCACCTTGCGGCTCAATATAGAGATTGAATGCAAGCGAAATACTGGTTCGATGCAAAAGTTTAAAAAGCATACCGCGCTCAAGATGTACGTTAGGGCCTGTTATATTTCCAATGGGCGAATGTAGGTACAGATAGGGTGAGCTTGCAAGATGGAAACGTTGTGTGAAGTGAGCATGATAGCTCGGTGGTGTACGCCCAAAACCAATTATATCAATCTCCCGTATGTTCAATTCCTGAGGTGCCCATTTCAGGCCATCAGTCCCTTGATATAACTGGTAAACTTGAATGCCGAAACGTGATTTTGGATACTCAACATCTTCATGGGCGGTAACCGTTATAGCATCAAATAGAGCCGTTTCTTTACCAAATCCATGTTGAAAGTATGAATCGGTAACAAACCCATAAATTTTTTCGAATTTCTTGCGGCAATCAGGTATGGTATTAATCATGCTAAGATCTCCAGGGCCTCTTGCTACTACAATAAGAACATCCCCTCCATTCGTATGTAATTCCTCAAAGCGGACATGCTTGTGGCGGATCAAACGCATAGGCCATCTGCCGGGAACAAGTTTCGGGGACAGTATTTCTGCGTTAAAGTAGTGCGAGAACAGCTCTGCAAGTTCGTCGATAGCTGTCCAGCCAGCATGAGGTGACGCAAGTCCCGCATAAAGTACTGATGTTTTCATAAAGTAGGGTTTGGTATAGAATAGATACCTGTCAAATGGAAATCACTCTAATTGTGCTGTTCTAATAATTGATTATAAATACTCACAATCGCTTCAGCCTTGGCACTCCAAGAAAATTCTTTTGCACGCTGAATAGCCTTGAGTGACATGGCGAGGCGCAATGCTTGATTTTGAACCAATTGCCCTATAACTCCTTTCAATTCTTGAACAACAAAATCTCTTGAAATCGGGTTGATTTTAAATCCAGTCTCATCAGTAACATATTCTGCAATCCCGCCGTTATTAATCACAATGCAAGGCAGTCCATTAGCCATTGCCTCTAATACTACAGCCCCCCCAAACTCACGTACAGAAGGAAAGCAGAATATATCGGAAGTGTTATAGTATTTGAGGGTATTCTGTTGCTCTACCCAACCAGTAAAAATAACTTTTTCTCTTAGACTCAGCTTTTGAACCTGTTGTTCCAGGGCATTTCTTTCGGGCCCATCGCCCACGATAGTGAGTGAAATTTTATTTTTGAGAGATGGCTCCAATATACTGATTGCTTCAATCAGAATATCCGCACCTTTATAAGGAACTAAGCGACCTACAAAAAGAAGGTTAATCTTTTTATTCTCAATATTGTTTCGTTCCAAAATATTATTCTCTTCCTTCAAAAATGAATTATCGATTCCGTTTTCGAAAAACAACTTAATCTTTTCATTATTAATATCAAAAAGATCTTTAATAAGGTTCAATGTATACGTAGAGCCAGCAAGAATGTAGTCTGCTTTTTCGTATGTTTCTCTATAGCCCGGAATTATAAATCTCCCTATTAATCGAAGAAAATTAAAATAAGAGAACTCTTGACGGGCAACAGCCTGAAATCCTTTAGGAAAGGGAACACCTCCATTGACCGGGCCAATCATGAATGGTGTGTTTTTACAGGCCTTGATTGCCTTTACTGGATAGCGGGGAAGGATCGGTGTCAGGGCGTGAACAACATCGTAGTCTCCTCTGAGGATAAGGTTGTTAAACCTAGTGTAAACCTTTTTATTGAACTCACCATAGACAGGATATGTAAGTGTATTGTATAATGGCCAAATTATTTTCCCCCTAAATTTACTTAGCTTGTCAGCTATTTTATAGTATTTATTTATAAAATCACTTTCATTGATATAGACAATATCTCTGTCAGAATGTACTTTTTCCAATGAAGACTTATTCCTTTCATGCGTGACAAGGGTTGTCTCAACAAGTTGGCTGATGTATTTATAGAATGAGTATCCTACCAATGGAACCGATGGCCATTCAGGATTACATTGCTCAATAATTAAGAGTACTTTTAACTTATTATTGTTCATTGATTCAAGATCTTATTTATTCATGGGTTATATATTTTTTAATAAATTTCTTTCCAAATCGCTGTCCTGGTATTTCAATATATTTATAAGTAATATTTGATACTAATAGGACGGTGATTACCGTAATAAGTACGCCAAGATTATTTAAAAAAATGCTTCCAAAATCCACAAACCTGAAACCCTTAATCATTAGTGTCATAGATTTGGTCTTGAGAAATTTCTCTAAAATCATATACAAAGATAAAATCATAAACAATATAGGTGCGTGAGTCATATAAATCGAATATGATAGCTTCCCAATACCGTTAAAAAGCTGTTGAGAAAACAGACTCGATAATAAACCTTTTTCAAATGCAAAAATAAATATAGATGCAGAAAATAAAAATAATAATACTATTCCTTTGTTATCAAAATTTGATGAAATAACAAAAAGTATGGATATAAAAAGTGATATCTCAAATAATGAAGATCCTATAGTGCCTAGTTTAATTATGTTATGTGTATTTTTATAGAGGAGGTAGGTTAGTGCTCCGGCAAAAAACCCTGAAAGCCCTCTTAGTACTGTGATTGAAAGAATGTCGGCAGTTGTTAGATAACTATTAGAAAAAAGCAAAGTTGCAATAGATGCGATAAAAAACCATAAAATATTTCGATAAAGGCCCTTAACTAATAAAGTAATAAAGAAGATTAGATATATATAAAATTCAATGGAAATGCTCCACGCAGGGTAATTAAAGCTTAGTGCATTTGTATATGTTGTCCACGACTGTAATAGTAATAAATTTGGAATGATCTGAGATGGATCATTTTCAGCACTAAAAGGTGGTTTATTAAACGCAATCCCGTACCTGTAAGCGACAAGTTTACAAAGTTCAAGGAGTATATAAAAAATAAGAGTCGCAATATGTAGAGGGAAAAGCCTGAAAAATCTAGATAGAGTAAATTTTTTAAATGAAATATCTTTTTTATATGCGTAACTATGAGTTATAACAAATCCACTCAGTACGAAGAAAAAATCTACAAATGAATCACTTCCTCGAAAAAAAGAAGTTTCCGTTATACTATTAAAATAATGTGTATGGAAAACAACCACGCAAAGCGCAAAAATTCCACGAAAACTATCAAGTACAGTAAATCTGCTTATCGTACTTGTGGTTAATTTATTCATTGATCTTTTATTTGCAAGTATTCAAAATAATTAAGAGAAGGGCGTTTTCTTGTCAATCTATCGTTTGCCAGGTTCCCTTGTGGTTCTGACCCAGGCAGAGCTTTGATTTTTAAACATCATTCCTGCGTAAAGCGGGATTTTCCATAGAATATAGAGCGGAGCGGCTGCAAGGTAGAGCCAGGTTGATAGAGGTGCACGTCGCTGAATCTGCCCTGATATGACGTAGAATACAAGAATCAGCCAGAAGGATGTGGCAATCATAAGCCATGCTCCGTTGAGGAGAAGAAATGCGCTTGCCGTAGCCAAGCTAAATAGTATGACCAGCAGCGAGAGCGGGGGAGTGGCTAGTTCAGCGAGAGCATAAAGGTACTTGGTCTGACCTGTTGCGATAAAAAGTTTGAGTAGAGGTAGTGTCATCTTCCTCACAAGCATAAAGCGCCCACCTTCCCAGCGGCTTCTCTGACTTGTAGCGCTTTTTCCAGAGGTTACCATTTCGCTGCGAATAACAGCATCTGGATTATAATTTACCGTGATACCGTCTACAAGGAGGTGCAGCGTGAACTCCATATCTTCGACCACTGAGTGGCAGGGCCATCCATAGCGTTTGAGCAGTTCTGTTGTGAAGGCCATACCATTGCCTTTAAGTACTGCTGTGCCTGCCAAGCGGACAGAGCCAGCCATACGCAAATGGCAGAATATGTTAAAGGCTGCATCGCTGAGCGCTGGACGCCAGCCTGCATCAGGGTTGCTGACGCTGTTAAATGCCTGAACTATCCGAATGTTCGGATTACTGAGGGATGCGCTGATTTCGCGGAGGTAGTTTCTGTCGGGTGAGACATCAGCGTCGATAATGGTGATTATATCGGTATGACGATAAATATCCAGAGAGTTTTTCAGGAACCAGTCGAGTGCCTGACCCTTTCCTCTGTTGACGCTGTCGAAGCGCTCAAAAACGAGAGCACCAGCATTACGTGCTTTTTCAGCGGTACGATCGGTACAGTTGTCGGCAATAACAAAGATATTAAGCCGATTGCTTGGGTAGTCGCACGCAAGGACGCCCTCAATAGTGTGGACAATGCCCTCTTCCTCATTATGGGCGGGTATCACTACTCCTATATTGAGAAACATGTTTTGAGCAGCTACCTCTTTTTTGAACAGGTATGCACCAATGGTACAGAGCAGCAGATATCCTGCAGGTAAGGTCAGTATGATGAGCAGACCTTTCACAATGAGTTCAGCAAAGATCATGATGTTTGGCTTTCCATGTGAAAAAGATTAACCATCTTCTGGTTGTTGATGTGCTGGTTGTAGAGCGAGCTGACTTTTTTTCGCCCTGCCTGTCCAAGTTCACGTCGCAGATCTGGGTTGTCGAGCAATTTTCGTATCTGGAGTGCTAGATCTTCCCTATCTCCTGGCGTTGCAAGCAGTCCGTCATGATCGTGTTCAATCAATTCTGGTATGCCTGTTATTCTTGTTGAAATAACGGGTATCTCTTTTGCCATGGCCTCCATCAGCACCACAGGAACTCCTTCAGCAAAACTGGCAAGAACAAAGAGATCAGCGTTGTCATAATAGCTATGTACCTTATCCTGACCGAGCGCACCTGTAAATGTTACTGAACCACTGAGACTGCTTGAAACGGCGAACTGTTCAAGGGCATTTTTATCAGGTCCATCACCAACAAAGGTAAGATGAAACTTAATTCCCCTTTTTTTTAGCAGAATAGAGGCTTCGAGCAGAATCTGCTGCCCTTTTGCAGGTACCAGCCTGCCGACGCAAAGGATGTTTGGAATGGCGTTGTGGGGTTCAGTTCTTACGGTGTAGAGGTCAGGGTTTACCCCGCAGCGAACGATGTGGAGTTTATGCCACTTTGCAGGTTCGCTGATGCGCATGATCTGGCTCAGGCAGTAATGGCTGATGCAGCGGACAAAGGCAGCTTCCTTGATTTTTTCCTCAAGCATTGCGGAGTCCACACGATAAAAGATATCAGGCCCATGTACCGAGAGACTGTAGCTTATTCCCCCATAGGTCTTCATAAGCATGGCCACAATGGCGGTAGGGTTTGCGAAATGCTCGTGGATATGAGTAATACCAAGGCGGTGCAACCATTGTAGGAGAATACCTGCTTCTGCAAAGTAGGCAAGTGCTTTAACCGGGCTTTTTGGTCCTTTTGTTAACAGTTTCAAAGCTCCGGCTGTCATGCGCAGGTAACCTGCAGGTTTTTTTAATATGCAATGCAGATGTGCGCCGATAATTGATGATATGGATTGGGAGAGCACCATCATAGTATGTTCTGCTTCGAGCTGTTCAGCAGAGGTCATCATTGAGAGATTAGTGGGCTTGTGAATTGATGCAGTATGGACGATCATTCCTGCTTTACGGAGTGACTCGATCTCCCTGTATATAAAGGTATGGGAAATAGCAGGGTACTCGCTGCAGAGATAGGCTATCGCTTTTGTTGTCATGTGCCGGGGGTTGAAAGTCCAGTTTTAAGAGTGCTACGCTTGTTTGTCAGAGGCTTGTTGCAGAGTAGTCCAAAATAAAAGCGCATAATTCCAAAGAGTTGAGGTATAACTACTATTGAACAGTGCCATGCGTATTTTTTTGCTTCGGCTTTTTCCAGGTTGTTTTCACGCATGAATTTTCTGACCTTAAATAATCGGGGGTTAAGGAGTATTGTTATTCCGGGTACAACTGTCAGACATGCAAGTTCGATTATGGTTTTCGATGGGTAAAGGAGCACCATCAGCAGAGAAAACATGGTACAGGTAATAAACACTCCACCTTTTATGACTATTTTCTGAAATTCATATTTCCAGAAGTCACTCCCGGATTTTTTTTCGCGTGTTCTCACTGCAGCAAAGCCATATCCTGAACGGAACGCCCTTACAAGGTATTGACGCACTGATTTCATGGCCAAGTCATGGTTTGTCATGAGAGCATTGATGCGGATGATTTTCCAACCCGCCCTGATAACTCTCCTGCTGAGTTCTGGGTCTTCGCCGCCAACCAAAACCTCATCGTAGCCATAGGTTTTTTGCAGAGCCTCACGGCAGATAAGCACATCACCACCAAAACAACTTGACTCACCGACTGGCCCGTTCCATTCGATGTCTCCTATCCAGTTATAGATGGAGTGTTCAGGATGCATCTCTTTACGAAACCCAAGCACAGCCCCTACGTTCTCTTTATCCATTGCATCAACAGCTTTTTTCAGCCAATCTGGGTCAAGTATAGTGTCAGAATCCAGAAACTGTATCAATGGAGAAGAACCCTGCCTCCATCCATGGTTTCTACCCAATCCAGGGGTTGGATATTCCGGATTCAGCGCTATCACGGTAACCTCTTTATAATCTTTGGCAAATTCAAGGCTTTTGTCTGTTGATCCACCGTCAACATAGTAGAGGTGGAGTTTTTCTTTTGGATAATTAGACCTAAAGACTGAGTCAATGCATCTGCCGAGAGTTTTGCTGCAGTTAACACCTATAAGGACGCAATCAATGTCTGGCAGAATAGTCATTCTTTTTTATTTGGTTCTTCGGGTTTTAGTGTGAAAACTAACTTACCCCGTTTGTTGACAAATCCATAAATCGAGTTACTTCCTTCACTGATCATGACAGGTGCAAGAGCTTCAGAAAAACCTCGCGCCGCACTGAATTGGGGATTGATGACCATTTTTCCATCTCTGTCAATAAATCCATATCGATTACCCACTTTTACCAAAGCAAGACCTTCTGAAAAATGATCAACTTCATCAAAAAGCATGCTGGTGAGCATCTCTCCATTTTGTTTAATAAAACCGAATTGATTGGCGATTTTGACAGTAGCAAGGCCCTCCGAAAAAATACCGACACCGTCGAAAGCCTTGTTAAAGACAGTATTTCCCTGTTTGTTGATAAAACGATAGTGTCTGCCTGTTTTTGCTGATGCAAGGCCCTCCGAAAAAAAACCGACGGCATCAAAAAACGGGTTGATGACCAATCTGCCATGCCTGTCGATAACTCCCCATTTACCGGTCAGCTCATTTCCAAATCTGACAGAAGCAAGACCCTCCGAAAATTTATTCACTGCATCAAATTGAAATCCCGTGACTGCTTCCCCTTTTTTATCAATAAACCCAAACTTCCCGGTGCGTTCATCGCCTATTCTCACAGCGGCAAGCCCTTCAGAACAGTCCTCAGCTTCATCAAATTGCGGTATAGAGATTAATACTCCTTTTTTATCAATAAACCCGTATTTCCCGGTACTAAACTCTCCAATATCAACCTTGGTCACCTTGGTTAAAAAAGGAGGTGTGATCCCGAATTGCTGATTGATAAAAATCTTTCCATGTTTACCAATAAATCCGTTGTTTCCAGTATTGTCACTCATCATTATTACAGCCAAACCCTCCGAAAAGTTATGTGCAGCTACAAATCGCGGTACCAAAACCATTCGTCCTTGTTTGTCAATAAATCCATAGCGACCTCCGATTTTCACTAAAGCAAGTCCATCAGAAAAGTCCTCTGCATCATCGAATTGCGGAGCGATCACAAACTCCCCATGTTTGTTAATAAACCCGTATTTATTATTTCTCTTCACAGCAGCAACTCCTTCAGAAAAGTTATGGAGAGCATTAAATAGAAGATTGGTAACGACCTGGTCTCTCTTTTCTTGTGTTATTGCCTCCCCAAAGCAAATGCGTGGTACAAAAAAAAGGATCACAAAAAAAAAACGTATAAAAAATTTCATAGCTATAGGTGAAAAGCTAAATTACAATTTTATTTTGATAATGTATCTTAAGACGTATGATTGCTGCAACTATAATTCCTATCAAAATCCCAAGATTATTATAGAAAGCATCAAGATTTTGAAAATCAACACCACTGACAATTCCGTGCAGCATCTCAAGAAGAAAGCTTATCGGAGCTATCGCTATGGTAGCCATAAACGCAATCAGTCGCTTCCGAAAGAGGAGTATAGGAACAAAAGCAAGGATACTGTATATGGAAACATGAAAGATAAAATCGAAAAGATTTCCCTGCGCACTCGCTGTATTTTTTGATAAGCTTGAGGTAACAAGGCCTATAAAAACTATAATCCAAATTAGTTTAAGTTTTGCTGAGACTTGCATATTTTAATAGAGTTTGGGGTTATCAGCTAATAAATCGTGCGGGTCGAGAGTCCGGTGTTCCAATAAAACGAGTTCCTTGGGTAAGTATGTCCTCTATCAAGTCAGATATATTGATTCCTGTAGGATTTAAATAAGTAACAGGATTTTTTATGAGCATCCCGATTAATCCTCCGCCCATAACCATATAAATAGGATTGTCCATCGAATTAAGGAGGTTGTCTATCATCGTTAAAGCGATAAATACCGTCATAGCAGCAGGTGCGGACAATGCTTCTGTTTTCCATATTTCAGGTTTTAATCGTAAAAGAAAAAGGATAGCAGGAAACTGAATCATCATAATAAATACAGATAAGCCGTAGACACCATTCACTCCAAACACTATAATCCACTTCCCGTCTGTAACTGATATGTCCTTTCCTTTCTCATCGAATACTCTTGAACGATTCCATCCACCCAATCCAAAAAAAGAGCCCTCATGTGCTTTATCGATAAGGATTGTTTCATTGTCAAATCGGAATTGCAGAGAGGATGCTCTTGCTGGGCTGAATTTTTCAGCAATATAATCGGTAAAATTTCGTCCATCCCAGAATCCGCTAACTCTAGCAAAAATATATAAATATGGACAAATAAGTAATATAAGGATAAGAATAGAAGTCTTAAATCTGCTCGAAAGATAGAGCATGGCAAGGCCGATAAAGAAATATGAAAGAGCCCCGGAAGAACGCATCATAACTGATGTGAATATGAGCATCAAAAGCAAGTAGAGTGATGGTATATACAATATTTTTGGAGGAAGTGCTTTACAGTAATAAAGCCAGCTGCCAAGAAAAGAAGCGAGCACCATCCACATCGAGGTCATAAGCCCATGGGTCATATAAACCATAGGTCGATAACCCCCACCCTCCCGTAAGCTCTGTACAAAGTCATGTTGGTGAAAGCCATAGGTCAGGCGATGCAACTGTGGGCTCATGATCAGTTCATACCAGCAGAATGGTATGTAGATGATTCCGCCAATAAAAATGGTGAGCGCTAGGGTTTTTAAAACATCTGTATCAGTAAAATAGATCCTGCCAATGACGTATGGAAGTCCCCATTTAATAGACTCGTATAATATTGTTGAGATACCATCATAAAATCCAAGACCATTCACTATTGATGAAAAAAAATTAGCGGAGCACCACAATATGACAGGGATATCCACCGCTTTGAACTTGAAGTTAACAAGTCGTTCACGATCAAAAATATATGTTCCAGCAAGAATACTAAGAGCAATCACCGTAGATTTAGTGTTTTTCAGAAGGAAAATGTCATAATTTGCACATGGCAGAAACATCCAGCCGGCTACATATGCTATAACAGAAACAAGTCGAGCATCAAGCTTTTTGTATAGAAAAAAGACTATGGGAGTCCATATCAAAAATGCAATCGGGACCATAATATTACCCATGATGCATCTCCCTGATCACTTGTTCGATAGCTGCTTGAAATGAAAATGCAGGGTCAAAAACAATTCCCTGCTTATTATGGGTTCTTCCTGATATTTCAAGATAATACTCTTTATTGGGAGCAAGCTGGATTATTGCTTCAAGATATCCTGAAATATCATCTGGCGCTACCATGCCTTTTTGCCAGAACCAAAAAATCTTAACAATATCACCTGGTCTCGCGTTATAAGCCATACATAGCCTTTTCTTCAGGGGTCTTAACATTATTTCAACATCGTTAATACCATTCAAGTGGTTAACAGATTCTCTGTGTAATTGTTACAGTACTCTTGCAGGTATGCCTACTGCTGTGGCATTACTTGGAACATCATCAATGACGACTGCATTTGCACCTATGCGGGCATGAGCGCCAATATGTAAACTGCCAATTATTTTTGCTCCGGCTCCGATATCGACATGACCATCTATGACAGGGAGGCCTGGCTTTAAACCTGCTCCGATGGTGACTTGTTGAAAAATCAGACAGTTTGGGCCGATTTCAGCATCTGGATGGATGACGATTCCGTTTGGATGTGGGATCATCAGTCCACCGCCTATTTTTGAATTAAGCGGAATGTCGGCTCCGCTCACAGCGCTCCAGAAGCGATATCGCAGAATGATGAAAAGCAATGTTATTTTGGAAATAATTCCACCATTCAATTTTATTTGCTGGTAACGCCGGATAGTTAAAAGAAGATATTTACCCGGCTCATAACGCCCATGCACACTTTTCTCTCGTGTCCAGTCTGGCTCTATTGCTGAAATCACGTTAATTACTTTTTTTGTTTTTGAATACTCTTTAATGAGTTGATAAATATATCAATTACATGAAGAGATGGAGATTTGTTGATAAAGTCTATGAGCGGCTGAGGCATAATATTAAGGATGAATTTTGGAGGGTTGTCAAAAAGTTCTTCAATGGAGAGAGTCTGTTTGATGCCTCCAAAGTTTAGTATGGGAGCAATTCCCGGGACTCCAAGACGGATAAGGAGTTCAGCAGATTTCCTCAGGTCTTGAAATTTTGAACTCTCGCCCAAACAAACCAGTGCAACAATATCACTATAAATGGCAAATTGTTCAGTAAGGTGACTCTTTAATAATGGAACACCGTCTATGCAGATAAAATCATACTCATTTTTTACGTCAACAAGGAGTTCGCGGATTTTCTGACGTGGTATAGGTTTTGTCGATAAATTTCCGGTATACATTATATCTAAATTGTCACCTGGGGTTGATATAATGTAATCTTTCCAAGAGACACCATTATAAAGATAATCACAGAGCCCCGGAAGATTTAACGAAAAATCAGCAAGATCTTCAATTGGGCTGGCCTCAATATCTCCATCTATCATGAGTACTTTTGGTGCTATTCTCGCAAGCGCTTTTGCGCAACTGAAAGCTATTGATGATGAGCCAACACCCTTTTCAAGTCCAGTAAAAAGGATTATTCTGGTATTGTCCTTCTCTTTTTCACGACAAAACTTGATGGCGAGGCTCCCAATCTTATGTGCTTTGAAATCATCCGGAGCAAGACTGAGTTGTTGATCATTATCCTTTTGTTTATCAACATCCATAATAGTCTGTGTTGGAAGGTATCCAAGTGCTTGCTGAACATCCTGCGGACGACGAATGGTATCGTCAAAAAATTCATAAACCAAAAAAACACCAGCGACAACGCCGAATGCTCCGAGAAAAAGCGTCGTCATCAGGTTTTTTGTATTTGACTTAAGTGGCGTTTTCGGAGCCCGTGCAAGAGATTCAATGGATATACGTGAGGGGGCCTTATTTTCAACCTCAATCTCAGTTATTCTTTTATCGAGTATGTCAAGTATTTCACGCTTGTGTCGTAATAATTCTGAAATAATTTCCCCTTTGTGAATTCCAATAGAGACACGTTTTGATTCTTTTGAATTTTTTTCAACTTCATGGAGTATGTCCAACTCTGCTTTTTTTGTTTTATCCAACTCTGCTTTTGCTTGAATTAACTCTTTTTTCATATCATGGATTCTTTTGCCGTAAAGAATTGACTTTGATGTATTGCGAACTTCATTATGTTTTGTATTTTCATAATTCTTCATGGCACTCATGCGCTGTTCAACATAAATACGGTCTGGATTATTTGCAGTTAATCCATCAGTTGTACTTCTTAATTCCTGAAGCTGTTGGTATGTCCATGAATCCGTAAAATGAAGTGAATTGTCGTTTTGAACAAGCTCTTCTACAAAGGGATCTAACGAAAGAGGCAGTATCTCTTTATTTAATGTTTTGATTTTTTCATAATTTCCTTCTGCTTTAATCCGATCAGCCAAAGCATTATCGTATATATAGGAAAATGTTTCTCTGTTTTTTGCGGCGAAATTAAAATTTTCTTGATAAGAAGCTGTTGAAATATCTTTTGTAAGCGTGTCAAGGTCTCGTTCAAAGATAGCTATTTCCTTTTCAATACTCTTTTTTTGATCGTAAAGATATTTTAGCTTGTCCGAATCAGTGCTATTATTTTTATTTCGACTTTCTTTTATATAAACATTCATAAGTTTGTTAACTATTTCTGCAAGTCCATCAGGTTTGTTTCCGGAAATTGTAATTTCCAGTAGCTGTGTGCCAGGAGTCTGCTTAACCGTAATCATTTTATCAAGAATATCAGCACATATTTCAGTCGAGCGGATACCAGGAAAAAATAAATTTCTTTCCCGATAACTTAGATGCTCAACAGTAAGTTTAAGAAGATCAAATGATTTAATGGTATGCGCTTGAGTATTTGCATAGTCTTGATAATAGTTAACTATCGATGACTCATCCGATGCTGTAATTACTTTTGAAACAATTGGGTCTAACTTTAGAAATGCATGGACTTCATAGTATGGGTTTTTAATGATAAAAATTAACGGTGTCAACATTGCAAAAAGGAATGAACCCAACAAGAGAATAAATATACCGTATCGCTTTAAAAAACCGATAATATCAAATGATTTAGAAGATTTTCCGAAAGGAAGAGGATCTCTTATGGCATTCTCTTTCAGCATTAGTGTGGTGTTTTGTTATGGTACTTTAAACGTACCTGTTTGTCTAAGATAAGATTAGGTGATCCATGGGACTCAATTTCTCCATTTAAAAGATTATATACCTCGTTACATTTTTCTATTGTGCTCAGCCTGTGAGCTACTATAATGATTGTTTTGGAGCCCTGCAATGCATTTACAGCCTCCATAACTCCTTTTTCTGTTGCGGTATCAAGCGCACTTGTGGCTTCATCAAGTACCAGTACTGTAGGATTGTGATAGAGTGCCCGGGCTATACCGATTCTTTGCCGTTGACCACCGGAAAGACGAACACCCCGCTCGCCAACTATGGTATCCAGTCCTTCCGGAAGGAGGTCTAAAAATTCCGTAAGCTGTGCATCAGAAATCGCCTTTGTAACAGCTTCTTCATCAATATCCTCTGCTGGTAACCCAAAAGCAATATTTTTGCGAAGTGTGTCATCAGTCAGATATATTGATTGGGAGACGTAACCGATCTGATTCTGCCATCCACGCATGTTCTGCTGGATATCAATACCATCTGAAGCCACAATGCCTGAGTCAGGTGTCAGTAATCCAAGGAGTATATCTACCAGCGTGCTTTTACCCGATCCACTTTTACCAATAAACCCAACTGAAGTACCTTGCTTAATGGTAAGAGAGATATTTTTAATTGCGGGTGTTATAGCTGTAGGATAGGTATAGGAAATATTCTTGAGTTCGAGTATATCTTTTAATGATTTCGTAGCAACTGCAGGCTTATTCTCTTCTTCGTATGGCAGCTCAAGCTCCTTTTGAAGAATATTAATAACGGGCGAGCAGTATTTTAGTATCTGTGTTGTAGCAAGAATCCTGTTAATGGATGGGATTAACCGAAATGCAGCTACTGCAAAAAGGCCCATTTTCGGGATGATATCTCCTATTGAACCTCCCTGCGCTAAAGTTGTAATGACAAGCAGTACAAAAGTGGCAATAGTCAGAAGCTCCATCAAGAGACGGGGAAACTGCTGGACGGTGGCGTTTAATTGAACCACTGCCGCACGCGCATTAGCATGAATTTTATATCTATTTAAAAATTCGGCATCTCTGCCAAGCAGTTTGACATCTTTTGCGCCTCCAAGTCCCTGTTGCAAGTGTTGGAGTCTCAAGCTATCATGCTGTTGACGAATTTCACCCCAATGGATCATTCTTTTTTTTGTAAGCCTGCTAAATGCAAAAGCTGTTACGCTAAATATGCTGATGATGATAATGCTTCCTAACGGTTCGATCAAAACTACCATAATACATATGGCAACAATAACCAATGATTCCGTAATGAGTTGTAATGTTGGGGTTACAACATTTGTGGTAAAAACCCCAACTTCAGTAAGCACGTTTTGAATTAAATTGGCAGAGTTGCGCTGTAGATGGAATGAGTATGGTTGCCGAAGGTAGATGGTGAAAAGGCTGAGTGACAATCTTGCCTCCAAATTAGAGATAAAACGGTTTTGGCCCCATGCCAGCAATCCTAAAAAAACTGCTTTAATAAGATAGACAAAAAACAGCAGCAGAACGCCTCCAACGAGGAGCGTATGGGTGTTTGGGTTTCCAAAAAATTGAAGGAGTGGCAGAATCGCGGGATATTTTGCGGCTATATTGTTTTCTGAAAAAATGGCAAGTGTTGGTATAACTAAACCGATACCAATGGTTTCAAGACAAACACCGATAAGCATCAAAAAGAGCAAAATCAAGATGTTAGCACGTTCCTTGGGCTGCAGGAATAATTTTGCTTTATTTATAAACAATATGGGGAGCAGTTTCATGGCGATTATTTTTACATGATATTATTTCAGTTACCGCTTATGGGGCAGCTGTTTTAGTGGAGCCACTACTACTTGTTGTAGTTGTCGTAGTGCTGCTTCCATTGACAAACCCTGTTTGGTTCCACAAATTCTGCCGAAGCTTTTGCATGATACCGAATGATTCAGCGGTTGATGTGCCGAGGTTGAGGAACGAGAGCGACGGTGTGAGTTTTTCAAGCGTGTAGTTGAATTTGGCCATTCCTGTTGCACTGATATAGACGATATCATTAGGCAAAAGCGTGAAGTTCTGGCTGAAGTCTGCATGGGCGATCAGTTTATTAAGATCAACAGTAAGAACATCTCCCTTAACATCCTGCTGTCTGATGATAAATACCTTTTCAGGGTTAGCCTGTTTGTTCATTCCCCCGGCATGCATGATTGCCTTAAGGACATTCATCCCATCTTTTAACTGAATTGCACCTGGCACATTAACTTCACCCATCACATACACCACCTCATCATTGATCTCCGGAATGAAAATGACATCGTTGTTCCTGATAGGTGCATTGAGGCTCATATTGCCGTTTTTAAGGAGATCCTGCAGATCAATCCATATCACACTGTTATTTCCACGGATGATTGAGCACCTTGTCATTTTACCCTGATCCGGCAACCCGCCAGCCAGAGCGAGCCCCTCAAGCAGCGTACCATTGCCAGGGAAATTGATCACACCCGGTTTTGAAATCCTTCCAAGAACAAAAGCCTTGTTGTTATGGAACTCTCTGACACCTACAGTCACTTCAGGTTTTATATAGAAAACCTCAAGTTTTTCAGTGATCAATTTCTGCGCATCATCCAGTGTGCAGTTGATTACATTGAGATTCCCGATTCTTGGTATAGCGATCAAACCGTCAGGAGAGACGATGATGCTCTCCTGAGAAAGTTCAGGCCTCCGCCACACTTTGATACTGACAATATCACCAGGACCAAAGCGATACTGATATGTTCCCTTGGGATTTGTTGCTTCTATCTGTTCTTTTGTTGCAAAATTCTGTTTTTTTTTCGGCAGTTCTATACTGAAATCTCTTTCCGGGCTAGTTGGTACACGTGTTGGCGCAGGGGAAATGCCGCTGCATGAACTCATTATGATCAACAGTAACAAGCAATAGGGAACAATGGTTATGTTGTTTTTTGAAGGCATTGAGTAATTAGTTAAGCAATGAGAGTAAATGGGTAACGCGATTTTGAAACGTAGTCTCAAAATCGTGTGGACGAGCGAATAAAACACTCTTCCTTGACCTTGATGCAATATCAGTTCTATTTTTATCCAGATATCCAATAATTCGTGTAACCTCTTGAATGTCTTCCAGTTCAGCACCCCATCCGATTTCTGATATTTCATTCAAGCCCTCAAAAGCCTTGTTTCTATACCCTACAATGGGTATGCCGCATGATAAGGTCTCCAGATAGGTGCATGAGGGATCGCTCTGTCTGTGAAAACAAACAAAGAGATCAACGTTCTTTTTGATGTCAGGGAGAAGCTCCTTATAAAAATCAACAGCCCCCTTCATCGTTACCAAATCTTCTAATTTGTACGTTTGTATTAACTCTCTCATTTCATTCTCCAATTCCCCGATCCCGTAAATGGTCATGATGAATCTGATATTGCTTTTTTTGAGAGCATGGGCAAGCTGTATCAGATGGTCTGCACCCTTCATCCTGATCAAACGACCTGAGAAAGCTAACCGCAAAGGATTCCCTTCTGTAAGGTATGCGAGCCTTTTTTCCAGCTCATCATCACGAATGCCCTGATCCTTACCAACACGGGTATCGAAATAGAGTATAGTGTTACTGAGTTTCCGGTATTCATAAAATGCAGGTGTGCCGTTTGACTGCAGACCATCAGCTATTTTAAAAGCTGCTTTTCTTTTTTGCTCAAACTGCCAAAGGTAAAAATAGCGTCGTAATCTCACTACACTGTTATTCGTACTTAATCTTGCAATCTGATATCGTGTTTCAGGTATATACTCGATAACATAAACACATTTGATACCGTTATTCTTGCATAATGTGCTTATGTGAAGTTGATCATGCGAGTCTCCCGATGCCAGAACAATCGAAGCCTCTTTCAACTGTTCAGCAGTTACTTTTTTGTCTTTACCAAGAGTGATGCATTCAAACGGAATCTCGTTTACATTTTTATTAACAACGCCGAACTCCAGAAGACCTGTATCTGTTATCGACATTATGCATGTTACCTTCCCTGGCCACAATTGAGTATAAAGGAGCATCCCGTCATAGAATTTGCGGTCAAACGCTAACGCATCACCATCAAGCCATACCGGTACAGAGGGGATAACAAACAAAGAGGTTTTTTTCATATCATTTTGATTGTTTCATCATGTATGGTGCTTCCTTTTCTATCAGAGGCGCTCTTTACGCGGAATAATCTTAGCCGGAATGCCTACAGCAATCGAGTTATCCGGAACTGAACTGATAACTACAGCATTGGCACCGATATCGACATTATTGCCAATAGTGATATTCCCGAGAATTTTTGCACCAGCTCCGATATTGACATTGTTGCCAATACAAGGTGCCGTTTTTTCCTCAACATTTTTCAGTCCCACAGTCACACCGTTTCTGATAATGCAGTTGTCACCGAAACGGGCATATCCACTGATGATGATATCACCAAAATGGTCAATACGGAAATTGCTTCCAACCGGTACTTCACAAGGAAGTTCGACACCGGTAAGCACTTGCACAGATTTATAGAGAAATCTGTAAAGCAGAGAAAAAGGTTTTCGGATAAAACTGTTTGTTAAGGTGTAACGCCAACGACCGAAACGGTAGACAATCATCACCCAGAATCCCTGAGAACTCCACACACCACTATATGTTGCAAGATCTGCCCGAATGTTGCGAAAGAGTGTCATAAAAGGTCACCAGGGAGTTGGAGGAGATATGGAGCCAAAACGGGTATCCTGTAACGACTGGACTATTTGATGGCTCACGGCCAAAGTTGACAATCGTTTTTTTTTAGCATCAGCTGTCGGCAGCAGATTTTTTGTATAACGGGCAGCATACCAGAGCAGTTCAATACCTGCACAGATCAAAAGTGCAAACAACCCCTTGTTTTTTCGATAATAGAGCCACTCACTGCGCATCCTGAACGAGAGTATCTGTGCTGCCTTATTGTCAAAAGTCTTTTCTTTTCTTGTCTTGCTGCTCGCCCCACCGATGTGCATCACTTCAGCAAAAGGGATGAAGTAGACCTTCCATCCAGCCTTTTTTGCCCGAAGACAGAGATCTGTTTCCTCGTAATAGAGATAAAAGCGTTCGTCAAAAAAACCTATGGAGTCAAGCATCTCCTTGCGGACAATGGTGAATGTACCGGGTACCCAATCAACTTCCATTGGATGGTCATGAGCAAACCCGCCAAATTCATGCCGATTGAGGATAGGTGAGTTCGAGAATTTACCGCTTATGCTCGAAAGAGTGAGAAGTTTGGAGAGTGCTGAAGGAAAGCGTCTGGCCGAAGGTTCAAGCCTTCCTTCAGGAGAGATTATTTTTCCCCCGCACAGTCCGCATTGTACAGTATCATCCATAAAATCAATTCCTTTTCTAATGGATAAAGGCTGCAAATAGGCATCAGGATTAAGCAGAATAATATAACGACCTGACGCAAGTCGAAAAGCCTGGTTGTTTGCAGCCGCAAATCCAACATTTTTACTGTTGGAAATCAGACGCACAGCAGGAAATTCTTTCTGCACCATACCGCAAGAACCGTCAGCGGAGTTGTTATCGACAACAAATACCTCCATTTCGATACCTGCACTATGGGTAAAAAGTGCTTGAAGACAATGACGAAGAATATCTTCCGTATTATAACTGACGATGACAACTGTGACCATAGATGGATACTGTTAGGATTGATTATTGTAAGAGAGATCAGTTCTAAACTGCATCCAGATGTTTTGAAATTACCAGAATGTTTTTTCCCTCACTTCTGGAATATGAAACACTATCCATCAGGCGATTAATAATAAAAAGACCATACCCCCCTTCGGGATAAGTCGATATATCCGGTGGCTTTGTCTGGGGGTTAAACTGCTGATTGGTATCAATCACCGTTGCTGTAAGTTCCCGTTCGTTGGAACTGAAGTTGATAATGACCTGGTGTTCTTCTATCGAAGAACTTGCATATCGGACAGAATTTGTAAACGATTCACTTACTGATAGCTCGAATGCATGACAGAATTCTGCGATATTACCGGATGCACCGGCACTATTCGCAAAAATTCCTGCAACGTTGCCAGCGATAAGTGAGGCAATCTGGTTATATATCAAGTCGCTCTGCAGTGTTAGGGAGATTATGTTTTTCATAAAAGTTCTCAAAGAGTTGTTTCCATTCATTACTCAATAGCAGCTGCAGTAACGTCATCATAAATATCAAACAACGTATAAGCCTGCGTTATTTCAAATACTTTTTTTACGCGGTCGTTCAGATTAGCCAGTTTCAATACAGCACTTGAAGCCTTTTTTTTGCGTGCTATTCCAACCAGTACACCAAGTCCACTGCTATCGATAAATTCAACCTTTTCAAGATCGATCACCACTGAGACACCTTCCGGGGATTGCTCAAAATGACTCTTAAGCTTTGGAGCGGAAGATGCATTCAAAATGCCTTGTAGTGAGATAATGGCGAAATTATTAATATTTTTTTCAGTGATAGTCATATTTTATCCTCGTGATGGATTCTGTTGAAAAGAGCTTTTTGTGTCAGGAATATATCCTTGATAAGATTGCTGTGCACTGCATAATAATGATCGACAATATCTGAATCAAAAGTATTTTGCGGCCAATCTTCAGCTTCCGAATAGCTGAAAACGCCAGGTCGATACCCTGCTGTATTGTTATTGATGATCTGTATACCTTGGCTCACACTTACAGGACTGCATCCGATAATGGCAAGATGACCATTCAGCACCCAAAAAAGCCAAGTGAAGCGGTCAAGAGAGAGAAACACTGCAATAGAAGCTAAAATACTCTGTTTCTCAATGCTTACCCTGTTCAGAGATATCTTTTTTCCATGTTTCATGGAATGGTAGACGATTTTTTCAGTTTTCCAACAACCTGATAACTTAAGAAAAGGTTTTAAAAGAAGATAAGGCAAGAGCAAGAGCATAATCATCCATGCAGCAGTCAACCCGTGTGTAACCCGTTGAAAAGGAGAGCCAGAAATTCCTTTGCTCTTGATACCGCTCAAAAGATGGGGATCCTCCATGGTAAGTGAATAACCGCTTTCAGGATCAATAAGGAGATTGCCTGCGGCTATTTTTTTATCAACTTCAAGTTGTTCGCCGATAAATGTATTATCCATGACAATACTTTCCGAAACCGTACTCTCTCTGTCAACAATCACATTACTGCCGATGATTGCCCCGGGACCAATAACCGAACCCGTAAAGATTTGAACATTATTTCCGATAATGATTGGCTTGATAACCGTTACACTTTTTTGAAGAACAACATTTCGTCCAATAAAACATTCAGCTTCATTGCTATATCCCGGCAGTACATAATCAGCCAATCTATGATGAAGAATTTCGTTGGAAAGCTCGTAGTATTGACCGATACAATCAAGAACGACCGGAGATAACAGAGGGGGAGTCTCTTGTTTTCCCAATTCCGATGGAACCCCTGTCAAACTGAGGTTTCCGTTGCTGCATCCAAAAATCTCTCCAGGCGGAAGAGAAGCAAAAAAAGATCTGTAGTCACTCCTTTTATTGTAATGTATAAAAAGAAGACCGCTGATAATCATAATCCTTTCACCCGAGCAAAACCTGCTGTTTTTCTCCAGGACTTTTGACAGGCTTTCCGATGGAAGTATATTTGCATAACTTATTTCAACACCCCATTGACTTCCATGTTCACAGAAGTTCTCCACATCGCTGATCACTCCGTCACTTATTATCCGTAAACCCGAACTCCCGACAAGGATCGAAAAGTCAATCAGATACTCAATAAAAGGCTTATTGCATAATGGAATCAATAATGGGTGCAGCCCGGGAAAAATATCACGCAACCATGTATAGTCACTTTTTTTTGTAATAATGATTGTTTTCATAGATCCTGATTGTTATACCGACCCGAGCAGACTGAACGATGCAACAGCAGAAGAACTATCCGGATACATAGAAAAAAGTTTTTTTGCCTTCGTAATTTCAAAAATCAAAGAGACTTTAGGCCCAAGACCAGACAACCTCAGATCTCCATGAGCCTCAAGCGCTTTTCGCAAACAGTCTACAATAGCTCCCAACCCGCTGCTGTCAATAAATTCTAATCCGCTGCAATCAAAAACAATATTGGAACTATACTGCAACCATTGAGAAAAAGATTTTTTAAGGTCATTACAGTTATTTGCATCGATTCTGCCCTGTAACTCAGCAATTCCGATTGCTTTCTCTGAGGACGTGTCGAGATGAAAGATCATAGTGATTTCCTGTGTTTAATATGCACCCTTACCGGTCAGTACGGCAGGAATGGTTTTTAAAAGAAGAAGAATATCATTAACAAAACTTGCACTTTGAATATACTGCATATCAAGCATGACCTGTTCATTAAAAGGGATATCGCTTCTGCCGCTTACCTGCCAAAGGCAGGTGATGCCCGGTATGACATGCAGTCTTTTGCGCTCCTCAAGCGTATATTTTGCCACCTCACTTGGCAACGGAGGTCTCGGCCCTACAAGGCTCATATCCCCCATAAGTACATTAAGCAGTTGCGGAAGCTCATCAATACTCAGCTTGCGTATTACTCTTCCTACCCTTGTGATTCTTGGATCTTTTTTCATCTTGAAGATAACTCCAGCTGAAGACTCATTCTTGTGAGCAAGCTCTGCTTTCAAATGATCAGCATTAATAATCATGGACCGGAATTTATAAAACCTGAAATGCTTGCCGTTTCGCCCCACCCTTGTCTGAAAATAAAGCACAGGCCCGGGATTCTCTATCCAGATAGCCAGAGCCGTCAGAAGTAAAAGAGGAAGAAAAAACAACGATGCAGTTATCGATACAGTAATATCAAGAACCCTTTTCAAAAGATAAGAAAACCTTACGGTTGTCTCCCATGACGTTACCTTCAAAGCTCTTCGGAATCGAATCCTTGGATTGATTGAATCGCTGACTTTTTCTATCAACTCTTTTCTGACTGTAGGGTCAAGTTCCATAACAAGCTATAAATTTTATGCTTATATTTTCGACGAATGAGTGTGAAACAAGGATTTCGAGATCTCTTTGAGAGCTAATGGTATAAAACGACTATCCCTCACCAGATAGCGTTTCCATAGCCGTCCCGGTTCGCTCGCTAAGCGCCAGAACCATTCAAGGCCTGATTTCTGGATCCAGACAGGTGCCCGTTGAATAATTCCTGCAGCAAAATCAAAAGCGGCTCCAACACACAGAATCGGCCCTACCTGTAATCTGTCAAGATGTTTAGCCGCCCATTTTTCCTGTTTAGGCGCTCCAACACCTATAAAAAGAATATCAACATTCCGTGAATTTATATCATTAATTATAAGTTCGTTTTCCACCGGATTATTTTCAAACCCAAAAGGTGGACAATAGGTGCCCGATATCTTTAAATTATGAAATTGGTGCTTAAGTTTTGTTGCAGCCTGTTCGGCTATGCCAGGATTTCCACCAAGAAAATAGATAGCTAAATTGGTTTTTGCAGCTTTTTCACATATTCCGATTAAAAGGTCAGCTCCAGTAACCCTTTCCGGAAGATGTTTATTTTTAAGCATTCTGCTGAGCCAGACAATAGGCATTCCATCGGCAAATCGGAATAAAGCATTTTTATAGATATGTCTCATCTCTGCATCGTCCTGAAGCATCACAATATGATCTACATTTGGAGTGACAATTATTCCTTTGTTCTTTTGTATACCTGCATTGATTATCTGAGTAACAGCGGAAGAGAGTGTCGCCTGCTCAAATAAAACACCTAATAGCTCTGTTGACATATAATTATCAGGTTAACGGATAATTAATTTAAAAACAAATTTAAAAAACTTGTTTTGATTCTTTTAACTCTCAACTTTCGCGTACTCTTATTATTTTTCTTCACCTCTTTGTATTCTCTCTGATCAGGAACGTTAAGAATATGATTGATTATTTTTTCAGCAAACACAGAAAAACTTTGATAGCTCCCAAAAAAAATCAGGCCCAAAGAACGAAGTGATCGTTCCTTTTCATGATCTTCGCACTTCGAAAGACAGATAATCTTGTCAGCATTGATATGTTGTTTAATGGAGCTGAGCAGTCTGGCACCGGGTGTTTCCGAGAAGCTGTCGGTTATTACGACAAGCTTAAACGGCAGCTTTAACGCACTTGTTATTTCAAGTTCATCGGTGTTTTCAGCAAGAGTAATATGGTAACCGGTACTTACGATCAAAGAGTAAAGATCGTTCACCTCTTCACTTTTACCAAGTATCAGTGCATGAACAGTTTCCGTAAGTTTAGATTTCTGGTATGAATGCTCCTCTTTATTCATCTCTTATTCTGTTTATCTCTACACCTGTTTCTTCTTATTTCAAATGTAATTACAATTTGAGTGCCAAAGAATATGTGGCGGCAGCAAACAAGAGCAATCCTCTCTTTGCAGGTCAATATGTATTTAGGGAAGCTGTTTTTTGACTATCACAATGCGAGACATTTATCATTATCTCTCAGTCATGGAGAGAGGATAACAAAATCAGACCAAGAATGCAGTGAGATCCGAGAACAGCTTATATGCTGTACATTTTCAAGCGACGGTAAAGTGTTGCTTCGCTGATTCCCAGAAGCTCCGCAGCAGCTCTTCTGTTACCAGTTGTCTGATGAAGGGCTTTACGGATTGCATCTTTTTCATGAGAAGCAATGCTTGCAGGTTTATCGGTCTCAACGAATTTTTCCTCCTCTGGTGCAGCGTAAAGATTGATCGAGAGGCTCTCCCTTCCCATAACATCGCCATGAGAGATGGTCAAGGCGCCCCTGACAACGTTTTCCAGTTCACGGATATTCCCTGGCCACTCAAACGCACACAAAGCACTTATTGCACTCTCTGAAAACCGTTTGGAAGGATACCCTTCATGGATAAATTTATTGATAAAATAATCACACAAAAGAGGTATATCCGAACGATGCTCTCGTAATGGCGGAGCATAAATTGTTATTGCATTAAGCCTATAATAGAGATCCTGGCGAAAAGTCCCTTTTTTGACTGCCTCAGTAAGGTTGCAGTTCGTCGCTGCAATAATTCTGATATCGACTGGATATATTTTTGTATCCCCAACGGGTTTTACCGCACGTTCCTGAAGAGTCCGCAGCAATTTTACCTGCATCGACAAGGGAAGTTCGCCGATTTCATCAAGAAAAAGTGTTCCTTTATCAGCAGAGCGGATCATCCCGAGTGTGTTGCGGTCTGCGCCGGTAAACGCACCCTTTGAGTGGCCGAACAGTTCACTTTCGATAATACTGTCATTAATTGCAGCACAATCCACAGGGATGAAGACTTCATTGTTTCTTGCACTTTGAGCATGTATTGCACGCGCAATCAACTCTTTTCCAGTTCCGCTTTCACCCTGAAGCAGAATAGTTGTCCCTGTAGGCGCTATTTTTAACAACAACTGCTTTAGCTTATATATTTCAGGGGAATCGCCAACTAATCCCTTAAAGTCAAAGGTGCTTAAAGGTGAGTTGTCGAAAGCAGCTTTTTTATGTTCAACATGTTTATGTACCGGTGATTTTGTAAAGGATAAAGTCCCTTCAGACGCCAGGATATTGTTCAGATATTCAGCAGGCAGTGTAGTATAAGCTCTTAGGGTTGAGTTTAACTCATCATGATTGCTGAAAAACATCACCTTTTTGGCCCCATGCTTTTCCATTGCTTGCTGGACAAACGGAAAAATCTCTTGACCTCTCCCATTCAAGACCATCAGGATCATGTCAATTCGCTCTACAGCTATCAGATATTCTGCCTCGACCGTGCTTTCAGCAAACACAATCTTCAGATGAGGCCACTCCCTGGTAATCAAACCAAAGAGGTCTCTGTTTTTTTTTTCACTGACAACAAGTATGGTCGAAGACATTTCCCTCAAACGTTACGTAATAATTTCTGTTTTATCCCCAATACGGATAACGATGCAGGTAGCATCATCATCCAACATCCCCTTATCGCTTGTCGAAAAAACGGTAGCTCTTATTTTTTCCACCAAAATATCTGGATGCATATGATGATTTTCCAAAATAAGATCATGAAGCCGTTCTGTACCGAACAATGAGCCATCGGGCAGGCTGCTTTCTGTGATGCCATCAGAATAAAGTACTATAATATCGTCTTTTTTCACCGAAAAGGAGAGAGACTCGTAGTTCTGTTTTTTTATCATACCAATCGGCAGGTTTTCTCCTTTGAGGAACGTGCAATTTTCCGTATCGGCATGAAAATGGATAATCGGGGGGTGTCCGCAGTCGACTATTGAGAGTTGTCCTGATTCAAGGTCGATCCTTACATAGAGCAATGTTGCAAAGGTACCCAGAGCTATCAGCTCCTTGATGCAGAGTTCATGAACACCGGCCACGATATCCGACAATGCAGGAAGTGCCCGGTGTAGGTATTTTATCTGCGCAAGTACTTTAAGAAAGAGCGATTTAATGCCGGCACCGATCAGAGCAGGTTGCAGGCCGTGCCCCATGACATCACCGATGAGTATGTCTATGTGATGATGGTCGAGAATAATAAAATCAGTAAAATCACCGTCAAGATGACCTGAGGTCACCATCATCCGGCTGATGGTGACTCCTTGTATGCTATCCGGAACAGTGCTTTGCAGCAGTTTTTTTTCAATTTCCGACTCAAACTCTTTCTGCATGTTCTCGAAATGCAATCGACTTTTTTCTGCCTCAACCCTTGCGGTAATATTTCTGGCAACAATGACCGTGCGGGGTATGTCACCAATTGGAACGCACCCGCTTGTTATCTCAAGAGGTACAGAAGTGCCGTTTTTTTTCAGCCCTTCAATTTGATGCACTGATTGTCCTTCAAAATCAGGAATTTTTCCGGAAGGCATTTCACACAAGGCATCAATGTCGTATTTCGGAGAGTCTGGTGAAATCAGCTCCATAAAATTCTGTCCGAGATAAGTATCGCGGCTGAATCCGAACAAGTTTTCTGCCATAATATTCCGGTACATGATTTTTCCATCATTATTGAGCATAAATACAGCGTCATGTAAGGCATCCGTCATTGAACGGAATTCCTCTTCGCTCCGCTGCAATTTTTTTGCCATAATGCTGAGAGTCTCATTTGCTTTGGTCAGCTCCTGGTTTTTTATTGAAAGTTCCTCGACAAGCCTTTCCCGCTCTGCTTTCAAGCAATAATAATCAATCGTATCATTCAGTATTTTTTTGAAAGAAGTCGGGTCAACAGGCTTTGGAACAAATCGGAACACTTCACCTTTATTGATAGATTCGATAATCGAATCGATATCCTGAGAACCGCTTAATATAAGCCGGACGATATCCGGATTGAGCTGTTTTACTTTGCTTATCAGATCAAGACCGTTCATTTCCGGCATTCGAAGGTCTGAAACAATTATGGAAACAGGATGGGCTGCAATAAGTTCAAGTGCTTTGATCCCATTTTCAGCAAACAGCTTATTGTAGCTCTCTTTACGCAGAAATCTGTTTATTGAGCTGAGAATGTCTGATTCATCATCAACAAAGAGGATGGTGATCTTACTGTTGTTGATCATTGTGATTTGTGTTTTATGGGGAGCATGATGGTAAAAGTGGTGCCGCCAACATCCGGGCAATGTACGTCGAGAGTTCCGTTATGTTTATGGACTATAATGTCATAGGAGATACTGAGCCCGAGTCCAGTTCCTTTTCCAGGCTCCTTGGTGGTAAAAAAAGGCTCAAAAACGTGTTCCTGAACGGCAGCCGGAATACCCGGTCCGTCATCGGCAAAGGAGCAGTAGATATTGTTGCCGTCATGCCATGTTTGAATAAGAATTTTACCCTTTGATGCCCTTTTTTGTGACGCAATGGCATGAGCACTGTTGATAATCAGGTTGAGAAAAACCTGATTGATCTGTTCCGGATTGCAGAGTATCTGTGGCAGTTCTTCAAATTTTGTTTCAATATTAGCATAGTCGCGGTATTCGTTTTTTGCAATAATAAGTGTATCCCTGATTCCTTTGTTGATGTCGAAAGGCACTCTTTCATCAGAGGCATGCCTGAATGAAAAGTTTCGCATGCTCGCGATTATTTTTGTAATACGCTCAAACCCGCGCTGTGATTCGGTAAAAATAGTTGGAATATCTTTAATAAGCAGATCGATAGCGCATTCCGCTTCCTGCTGGTGCAGATGATCCAGGTCTTCATCAGAGATGGTTTTCTGCTTAACTTTTTGGATCACATCGCGGTAAGCCTGGAGCAGTATCTGAAGATCGGCTACATTATCCTCTAATGTTGCAAAATTAATTTTTACAAAATTGATAGGGTTATTCAGTTCATGGGCGATTCCTGCTGCAAGCTGACCAATTGATGCAAGTTTTTCCTGCTGGATCATTTGCTGGTGTCTTATTTCAAGATCTCTGGTACGTTCTTCAATTCTCTGCTCCAATGTCCTGTTAAGCTGCTGCAGGTTTGCCTCGGCCTCTTTGCGTTCGCTGATGTCGAGCACAATGCCTCGGATGCCGACGGGTTTTTCGTTTTCGATAATCCGTGAGGTATAAACAAGTATAGGGAAAGAAGAGCCATCTTTTTTCCTGCCGGTATATTCATGATGATCAAACGGAATATTGTTTAATCGGAGTTTCATGTTGTTCACGACTTTTTCCCGATCTTCCGGTATAAAGAGCATGAGAGCTTTAACACCGTTTTGTAAATCCTCTTTTGTGTATCCGAAAGTTTCAAAACCCATGCTGTTCGTGTAGGTAATCCAGCCATCAAGGTCCATTTCAAAGATGGTTTGCGGAAGAAGATCAGCCAGATCATGAAACCTCATTTGGCTGGCAGCGAGTTCAGTCAGTTTCTTTCTGTACTCTGTAATATCCTGCTTGATGCCGATGAAGTGAGAGATTTTATTGTTGGTGCCAGTGATTGGGCTGATAGTGGCCAGTTCCTGGTAGAGCTCCCCGCTTTTCTTCTTGTTTACTAATTCTCCTTTCCAAATATTCCCTGATAAAATGGTTGCCCAGAGTTTGTTATAAAAAGTTGCTGAATGTTCTCCAGATTTCAGAATATTCGGTGTTTTGCCTATAGCTTCTTTTTCAGTATATCCGGAAATTGAAGTAAATGCCGGATTGACATATTTTATAATTCCACGGATGTCAGTTATGATAATGGATAGTGGATTTTGTGAGATAGCAGAGAAAAAGAGTTTGAAGTTTTTCCGGAGTTCCGATTCGGCTAGAACATTCTTTATCGTGATGGCAAGTTTATCTGGATTGAGGGGTTTTATTAAAAAGTCGTAAGCCCCCATTTTAAGAGACTCGACAGCCTGCTCAATATCACTTGAACCTGAAATCATGATGACTGGGATAGTAAAATGATGATCTCGGAGATAGGAAAGAACTTCTATGCCATTTTTTCCCTCCATATGAAGGTCGAGAAGCAGAAGATCGATCTGATGAGTGTTTATAATCTCTATGCAGCCATTTCCATCCGAGGCCATCATACAATGTTGGCCCAGCTTTTTGATGATACTGGATAAAAGGGTACGTATAACCTTACTGTCATCAACTACAAGGATGGTAGCTTTCTCTTCAGGGTCTTGCATGTTTCCGTGTAGGTTAAGGGTTAAATTACCCATTTGATTTTCCGATACGAATGACGATGCAGGTCAGATCGTCTTCGAAGGTATTTTGACCAGTAAAGGCACAGACAGTTTCATGAATTTTTTCAACGATTTCAGATGGTTCTAGCTCATGATACGTCAGAATTAATTCGGAAAGCCGCTCTATGCCAAATAACGTGTTATCTGGGGAGCGGCTTTCAGTAAGTCCGTCAGAGAAAAGAACAATAAGATCATTCTTTTCTATAGGGAATGAAACCGATCGATAGTCGGCCTGTTCAGTCCAGCCAATAGGCAGGTTATACCCCTTGATAAACACCCTGTTTTTTGTCCTCGCATTAAAATGAATGATTGGATTATGTCCGCAATCAACAGTGGTAAGCTCTCCTGCGTCAAGATTTATGCGAATAAACGAGGCTGTAGCGTAGGTCTCAAGTTCAATCAGTTCCGCAATGATCTCTTCATGGACTCCGGCAACGATATCTTGCAGTAAAGCCAGCTTATTGTATTGAAAGTTCTTTTGCGCCGCGATTTTCATGATAAGGGACCTCAAGCCAGCCCCGACCAAAGCTGACATTATGCCATGTCCCATGACATCACCAATAACCAGATCAATCAGTTGTTCAGAATAAGTAATCATGACCGTAAAGTCACCATCAAGATGACCAGAGGAAATCATAATACGGCTGATTGTAATCTCTTGCAGTATTTTTGAAAATTGGCCCTGCAGCAACTTCTTTTCGATTTGAGCCTCAAGCTCTTGCTGCAGTCTTATGTACTCCGTTCTGCTTTTTTCTTCTCTGATCCGTGAAGTAATATCTCTTGCAATGATAACAGTCTTGCAGACACCATCGATCATGACCGTGCCCGTTGTTGCCTCCATTGGTATTTCGCTCAAGTCTTTTGTTAATGCAGTGAATCGCCGGACCTGATATTGATGATTTTCTCCAGAGCTTTTAGGAGAAAAATCGCAGATGAAATTAATAAAAGCGACTCCCTCATCCCCCATAGCAATAAGTTCTTCAAACTTGATTGAACGCAACTCATCATCCGTGAAGCCGAAAAGATTTTTTGCGGCACTATTGGTATAACTGATGAATCCCTGCTCATCAATCATGAAAATTGGGTCAAGAGCGGCATCATTCATGGAACGAAACTCGATTTCACGTTCTCGCAACTCCTCTGTCATAGCATTGAGCGATTCATTAGACCAGGAGAGTTGCTTGTTGTTCATCTCAAGTTGAGCTTGCAGATGCCGGTGTTCAGTTTTCAAAAAATAATACTCGATGCAGTCGTTTATTATTCGTTTAAGCAGTTCCGGGTCAACTGGTTTTGAAATAAATCGAAAAACTTCACCTGTATTGATGGCATCAATAATCATCGCGATATCTTCTGTTCCGCTGAGAATAACGCGTATAATATCAGGATGTTTAGTTTTTAATTGCTGGATCAGTTCCAATCCGGTTATTTCCGGCATTCTAAGATCGGTGATAACAATCTGACAGTTGATCAATTCAAGCAGTTCAAGAGCTTGCAGCCCGCTGGAAGCCAGATGTGTCTTATAGGGCCCCTTGCGCAGAAAGCGTTGTAAAGCAGAGAGAGCATTGTCTTCGTCATCGACAATGAGGATGCTTATATCAGCAATATTTTTTATGAACTGATCGTTGTTATTGTGCATCAAATTGAGCTATCTGATTAAAATATATTATGTTACTACAGGGTATTCCAAACAGATAATCTCTTCAGAGTGCTCCACGGGAGCGCCTCAATCTGCATTCATGCTCTATACCTGTTTCATAAATATAAAATGGGCAGGGGAAATATCTCTTTTTTCTTTCAGAATTAATATGCATTCCACCATGGAAAATAGATCATATTAGGTTATAAACGCCTCTTTTTGTAACAAGGCTGATCTTGGTTGATAGGAAATTGCCAGAGAATAAAATATGGTAACCTTTTTTTTGGGTGCTCCCCAGGGCATAAAAAAAAGGAGCCTTACGGCTCCTTTTTCATATTGTAACCTAACGGGAAGAAAGAACAGGGAAGAAAATTTTTTGTTTAAAACGATGCCATAAAGGCAAAATTAGCTTGCTTGGTGTCAGGGTTGTAGGTGTATGAGCCGGTGTATTTGTCTTTAGAGACTGAAAATCCTACATTGACGACTTTAAAACCGGTTCCTCCTGTTGATGCAGCATATTCCACTTCGTTACCTGCACCTACTACAACTTTTCCTGTATATCCGTCCTTGTCGTATACCTTGTAACCCGCCTCGATATACTTGGCATGGTCATAATGATTTCCTGCAAAGTTGTAAGCGGCAAGAAGGCTGAGATTGTCCTGTGCATAGGCCAGGCTGACCTCTGCATTGTTTGGCCCATCATTTTTGAAGCTGAAAGCATCACCGTTGGAGGTGAATGGAGATGGGATATAGTAATCAGTAACGGTCACGCTGAAAGGGCCGGCTGGCAGGGTTACATAAAAGTCGGTTTCCTGATAACGGTAAGAACTCGAATTGCTGGTTATAGCATAAGAACCCCAGGCACCGAGCACAAGGCCGCTATCTTTGAAGGTATAGCTCAGGGCTGGCTGGATAGCAGGGGAGTTGCCGATATCACTGCCCCTCCAAACATAGCTGCTGACGAGATCTGTACCGATTTTAAACCCGTCCGCTGCTTGGGCTGTACCGCTTAATCCTGCAAACAATGCTACGGTAAGGCTTAAAAATTTTGCTGTTTTTTTCATTGCGTTACTCCTGGTTCTGTTTTTTTTCAGTTGTGTGTTATCATTCGTGGTATTGTTACCGTGATCCATAAAAAATACTTTCGCATTCTTTATATGACCCTCTTAGTAAAATATAAATTTTTTATAAAAAAATACAAAAAAGTAATAAAATATTAGGTGCATTAGTTTAGTGTGTTAAAAAATGAAGGTTGAAACGATTTTTCTGAGTTTGTTTGTCCAGCTGTATCATTGTAACTTTACATGACATCTGATCGCCATCGAAACGCTATCAATGACATGAAACGGTTTGAAATTGAACTATCCGGCAGATATTCGCAGTATAATACGCTGTATGATTTTATTAAGTCGATCACCGAGAGAGAGGGATATACACAGGCGTTTATAGATGGGCTTCAGCTTTCCATGAAAGAAGCGTTTGTCAATGCAGTCAAACATGGCAACCGAGAGCGAGACGATCTGAGCGTATTCTGTACCGTTATCGTTACAGAGCACTCGCTTCAGGTCTGCATCAGGGACTGCGGTAAAGGGTTTAATCCTTCTTCTCTACCGAACCCCACCGATTCCAGATATCTTTTACATCCAACAGGAAGAGGAGTACATATCATCAGGAGTATCGCCGAAATAATCACTCTTGAATGTGATAACGATGGTTCTACCTTGCGGTTGCATTATATTCCCTACTGAGAATTCAGTTATCCTCACTATTCTGCTTAATTATTTTTAATGAAAAATATTATGGATCTATCACGAAGCGCAGCATGGAGCGCCCTTGTGTCCCACAAGCAAGAAATTGATGCATTGCATATCAGGGAGCTCTTCATTGAAGACGATACACGTTTTAAACGGTTTTCAGTTTCCTGCGGTGATCTTCTGCTTGACTATTCAAAAAACAGGATTACCTCTCAGACCATAGAGCTGCTTCTGGAACTGGCTCGTTCTGCAGGACTTGAAAAAAAGCGGGCAGAGATGTTTAACGGGGATGCCATCAATTTTACTGAACACCGTTCGGTACTTCATACTGCCCTTCGCAGACCACCAGGTTATTCACTTGAAATTGATGGGCTGGAGATTTCGGAGGAAATCGCCGATGTACTTCACCAGATGCAGGCCTGCTGTGAGCGAGTGATATCGGGCGCATGGAAGGGATACACAGGACATACAATGACTGATATCGTCAATATAGGTATCGGTGGTTCTGATCTTGGGCCCTGTATGGTTACCGAGGCGCTTCGCCCCTTTGCACATGGAGGGCTTCAGGTACATTTTGTCTCCAATATCGACGGAACCCATATAAGCGAGACACTGAAAAAGCTCAATCCAGAAACGACACTTTTCATTATTGCTTCAAAAACATTCACTACCCAGGAAACACTGACCAATGCAATGAGTGCTCGCGAATGGTTTCTGACTCATGCGGTCGATGAATCACATATCTCCAGTCACTTTATTGCAGTTTCAACCAACCGCGAAAAAGTTGTCGAATTCGGCATTGACGAAGCAAACATGTTCCGTTTCTGGGATTGGGTTGGTGGACGTTACTCCCTTTGGTCATCCATTGGACTGTCCATAGCACTTTATCTTGGTTTTGACCGTTTTCAAGAGCTGCTCAATGGGGCTTATGCAATGGACAAACATTTTCAACATGAGCCTTTTGAACGGAATATTCCGGTTTTGCTTGCCTTGCTCGGTATCTGGTACAACAATTTTTTCGGAGTTTCATCACACGCAGTCATTCCCTACGATCAGTATATGCACCGCTTTCCAGCCTATCTCCAGCAGCTTGATATGGAGAGCAACGGCAAGCGCGTTAACCGTGAAGGCACTTCAGTGGAGTATGCTACAGGCCCGGTGATATGGGGTGAACCAGGAACCAATTCCCAGCATGCATTTTTTCAGCTTCTGCATCAGGGTGCAAATTTTATTCCAGCCGATTTTATCGTACCGCTTAAAACTCAGAACCCGATCGGGGAGCATCACGATATCCTTCTTGCAAACTGTTTTGCACAGACAGAAGCTCTCATGAAAGGCAAAAACGATCAGGAGGTTCGTCGTGAACTTGAGACCGCAGGCTGTGATCAATCGGAACTCAATGCACTGCTTCCACACAAAGTATTTCCCGGAAACAGGCCGACGAATACTATTCTTCTCAACGAAGTTAATCCGTTTACTCTCGGAAGCCTCATTGCCATGTATGAACACAAGGTCTTTGTGCAGGGAATTATCTGGGATGTCAATTCCTTCGACCAATGGGGTGTCGAGCTTGGAAAACAGCTTGCCAAAACTATTTTTCCTGAACTTCAGGGGAATGAAACAGTTACTGCTCATGATGCTTCAACCAATGCTCTGATCAATACCTATCGAGAGTTCCGTTTGAAGGGAAAAACCTCAGGAAGTCCACAGCTCTCATTTTTTGATGAAATTTGATTAACTTTTCACCAAATTCACCATGTAAAAGCAAAAGGAGCCCTGAGGCTCCTTTTGCTTTTAACTAATCCTTATTATACATGGAATCGTCCCCACTCTCCCCGGTACGGATGCGATAGGATTCGTCAATAGTCCATACAAAAATTTTTCCGTCACCAATCTCACCGGTATAGGCTGTTTTCAAAAGGCATGCTACTGTTTTTTTGAGATTGATGTCGCGCACAACAATCGATAATGTTAAACGCGAAATATAATCAGTATCATTAGAGCCGCGGAATACATCTTTCTTTTTCTTTTCATTTCCCACGCCGTATGATTCAGTATAGGAAAAGAAGTCGATATCAATGGCGTGCAGTGCAGCTTTGACTTCCTCAAATTTAGAACGCCTTATAATGGCTTCAATTTTTTTCATAATTGATATTATTTTAGTAGGTTAAGTGATTGAAAACAGGATGATGAAGGTTTTCCTGTTTTCAATCAGCTTTATTTCTGTTAGTGAGTATATGCTTCAGCACCGTGTTCAAATACATCCAATCCACCAACTCCGGTTTCACCCTCAGGTTCTACGCGTAATTTAAATGGATATGGCAATTGATTGATTGCCCACATCACAAAAATGGCAACAACAAAAGTAGCTAAAGTAATAATTCCATTTCCTACAAATTGTGCCAGGAATACATTCCATCCACCTCCATAAAAGAGGCCAGTTACAGGTGCACTGTTATCAGCTCCTATTGGAGTTGTAGCACCATACTCTCCACTGGCAAAAAGACCGATAGCCCAAGTTCCAAAGATACCGTTCAGCCCATGAACAGGCACAGCACCAACCGGATCATCAATTCTAAGATATTCAAGCATATAGATACCACCAAAAACAATTGCACCCGCAATAAGGCCGATGATGACTGATCCAAACGGTGAAACCCAGTAGCATGGTGCGGTGATGGCAACCAACCCGCCTAACAGGCCGTTCACCGTAAAGCCAACGTCAAATTTTCCTTTGAAAGCACCGACATAAAAAGCCAGGAACATCGCACTCAAAGCCCCACCGCAAGCTGCCAGTGTGGTATTGGCCGCAACACGCCCGATTCCAATGGCATCCATAGCGGAAAGAGTACTTCCAGGGTTAAAACCATACCATCCAAACCACAAGAGAAATGCTCCAGTAACAGCAACAGGCAAGTTGTGTGCAGCTGGCAATCCACCTCTCTCTTTGTCATCCCTCAGAAAGACGCGACCGATACGAGGCCCTAAAATAATGGCACCAGCTAATGAAACCACACCTCCAATAGTATGCACCACTGATGAACCAGCAAAATCGCGGAATGGATTGCCTAATTCAGGTAAAAAATTCCCTTTACTACCCATAGTCGCCAGAAACCCGTCAGGTCCCCATGCCCAGTGACCAATGATAGGATAAATAAGCGCTGTGACAACGATACTGTAAAGGATATCGCCGCGGAAACTGGTACGACCGATCATGGCGCCTGAAGTAATGGTGGAAGCGGTGTCAGCAAACGCAAACTGAAATATCCAATGCGCCAATAATGCTATACCGGTTGTACCATACATGCTTGGGGCTCCTTGCAGGAAAAACCAGTGCTGTCCGATAAAGCCATTTCCTTCACTGAACATGAAAGCATATCCGATAGCCCAGAATGAGATTCCGCAAATAGCTGTATCCAGAATGCACTCGATCAACACGTTAACCGTTTCCTGTTTTCTGGCAAAACCAGCCTCCAGCATAACAAAGCCTGCCTGCATTCCAAAGACGAGAGCTGCTGCTACCAACGTCCAGACGGTGTTAATGGAATTAACCAGATTCATTTCCATCGGCGTGTAGGTGGGCGCAGCAGCCATAGCAGGGATTCCAACAATCCCGGTTAACGTCGACATAGCTAAAAGGACCAAGAAAAGTCCGATCATTTTTCCCGCAAAAATGGTTAACCCAAATTTCCAGTTTTTTTGTTTTGACATGTTCTCCCTGATTCGGGTGAAATACTCCCCCCTGCCGGGCCTTATAGTTGCAGATTTCATAATTAATAGTGGTTAATAATTTAAGGGACGATTAAAAAGTAAACGTTTTTTTTAAATAAAAAAATACATTTAAGTAATATTTTTATGTTTTATATCTTTTTCCCAATAAAAAATATACCATTTATGTTGAATATCCGAAAAAAATGAAGTTTTGATGCGGTTGTCAGTATTTGAAGCGGGTAACTGGTCTTGGGTTGTGTCACAAATAAAAACTCCGCAAATATTCCATTTGCGGAGTTTGAACTTTTCCTGGGCAGCACTCTCTTCAGAGTCCGTTGCGCTTGAAGATGGTGTCGACGCTGGTTTTAAGCTTGTTAAGAATGTTATCAAAGCTGAAAAGGTCGGCGACCTCTTCAGGGGTGAAGTGTTTCTGCAGCTCTTCATCATTCAGCACCAGTTCGCGCAGGTGGACTTTTGTTGACCAGCTTTCCATGGCGTTGCGTTGTACCAGACGATACGCCTCTTCACGTGTCAGGCCTTTTGCCGTAAGAGCAAGAAGAAGGGTTTGCGATGTTGTCAGTCCGTAGGATGAGTTGAAGTTTTCCTCCATTCGTTCAGGATAGACCAGCAGGGTGTCAAGAGCTTCGCTGAAAGTGCGCAGCATGTAGCAGACAGCTGTGGTTGAGTCGGGCATAATGATGCGCTCGACCGAAGAGTGGGAGATATCCCTTTCATGCCAGAGTGCAACGTTTTCCATAGCAGCAATGGAGTTCGAGCGAACCACGCGTGCCAGTCCCGTAAGGCGTTCAAAGGTAATCGGGTTGCGCTTGTGGGGCATGGCGGAACTCCCTTTTTGCCCCTTACTGAAAAACTCTTCAGCCTCACGAACTTCCGTACGCTGCAGATGGCGCAGTTCGACGGAAAACTTTTCGATAGATGAGGCGATTATGGCAAGAGTGGTGGCAAATTCAGCATGCCGGTCTCGCTGAAGAATCTGGGTCGATATGGAAGATGGTTTAAGTCCGAGTTTCCGGCACACTACGGCTTCGATATCGGGGGAGAGGTGCTGATAAGTTCCTACTGCTCCAGAGATTTTGCCGACAGAGATGATAGAAACGGCTTTTTTCATACGATCGAGGTTGCGCAGCATCTCCTGATGCCACAACAGCAGCTTCAGACCGAAGGTGGTTGCTTCAGCATGAATCCCATGGGTTCTGCCCATTTCAAGCGTGTATTTAAACTCTACAGCTCTTTTTGCCAGCACCGCTATCAGTTGTTCGATATCAGCCACAAGAATTGTTCCCGCATCTCGCATCTGCATGGCCAGACAGGTATCAACAACATCTGATGAGGTGAGACCTTCATGAATGTACCGGGAATCAGGGCCTACATAGCCGGCAACATTCGTCAGAAAGGCAATGACATCATGCTTTGTCTCTTTCTCGATCTCAAGAATTTCTTCAACCTTGAAAGATGCATGTTGTTTGATGGCCGAAAGCGCACTTTCCGGCACAAGGCCAGCCTCCATACGCGCTTCAACAGCGGCAATTTCAAGCTGAAGCCATCGCTGGAATTTTGCTTCTTCTGTCCAGATTCCCGAAATGTCTTTGGGTGAATAACGTGGTATCACAGGTAGGATGAGTTTAGTTGTGTTGTCATAAGTTTGTTCAATCGAACGGTTATTTCTTTCAGGGATGTTTTATGTCATTGAAATTGTTCCTGGTAAAGCTTTTTGATATAGTCAAGAGCAGCATCCCTGTCGTAGGGGATGAGTCCGTCAATGACGGCGTTCTCCATCTTTTTCTTGATCATACCGACAACTTTGCCTTCCCCGAGCCCAAGAGTCTCCATGATATCCTCGCCGCTGATGGGTGGGCGCCATTTTGCGAGAAGGTCTTTTTCACCAACTTCACTGATCTTTTTTTCAACATGGTTGAAATTACTCATGATCTGGAGGACTTTTCTCGGATTTTTACTGGTGACATCCGCCCGGCAGAGGTTCATGAGATCCAGAAGATCTTCACCGGCATCAAACATAAGACGACGTATGGCTGAATCCGATATCTCCTCTTTCGAGAGTGGGATAGGACGGTGATGAAGGCGTACCATTTTCTGGACATAAATCAGAGGATCAAGCGGCCAGCGCATGTATTTGAAAATTCTGTCAACGATCCTTATCCCTACAGCATCATGTCCGTGAAAACTCCATCCCGCGCTCTTTGTAAAGCGTTTTGTTGCGGGTTTGCCAATATCGTGCAGCAACGCGGCAACTCTCAGCCAAAGGCTTCCGGATTTTGCCGCAACATTGTCAATAACCTGGAAGGTATGGAACAAGGTGTCCTTATGACCAAGTCCATCAAACTGTTCTATGCCTGCCATGGCGGCAACTTCCGGCATGATCTCCTTCAGCACTCCAGTTTCATGGAGAATAATCAGTCCAGTAGAAGGGCGCGCAGAGAGCATGATTTTAAAAAACTCGTTACTGATTCTCTCCATGGACACAATTTTGATCCTTTCACGCATGGTTTTGATCGCTTCCACAACGTCAGGAAGCAATTGAAATTCAAGCTGGGAGGCAAATCGTGCTGCCCTCATCATGCGTAACGGGTCATCCGAAAAGGTTTGTTGAGGGTCAAGAGGTGTTCTCAAGATGCGGGAGTTAAGGTCTTCAACCCCGTGAAAGTGGTCAATAATGCGGTTTCGGCCTTTGCTGTTCAGGATAAGAGCAAGCGCGTTGATGGTAAAATCCCTGCGTGAAAGATCGTCATCGAGTGTTCCGGTCAGTGTTACCGGTTTTCTTGAGTCCGAGTTATACGACTCTTTCCGGGCGCCGACAAGTTCAACCTTGAAAGATCCCTGCTTTTGGTCGTCAAGTTCCAGCTGAGCTGTTCGAAAACGTTCAAAAAGAACAAAATTTTTTCCGTGCAGTTTGTCTCGTACTTTTTTAGCAAAAGGGACAGGATCCCCGATGACCATAATATCAATATCAGTACAGGATCTCTGCATGATCATGTCGCGCACATAGCCACCGACAAGGTAACATTCTATACCGCTTTCATCCGCCAGGTCACCGATACGGTAAAGTATTTCCGGAATGGATGCTTGTGAGAGTGTTGTCATGAGCTATTTTCTATACAAAGGTCAGTCAGTCAGATGCCGCTGCATTGGCTTCGATTTCGGCGCTTATTTTCCCAGCTACCATAATTGCCCTGCGTCCGTCAGCCGAAGTGACGGCAACAGGTGTGTTGTTTCTAAGGGTGTTGATGAATTGCTCGAGTTCATCGCGAAGCGCATTTATTTTCGGAACTTCCGGGTGAATATAATCCAGCACCATACCCTGCATGGCATCTTGAATTTCACCGAACTGTTCAAGTATCTTGCGCGCAGCAAAGGACTTAAGTGGGTTTTTAGACGAAGCCTCTTCTTTATTGACAAGTCTGAACACTTCTGATTTTCCCGTCGTCAGATCAAGCGAGGCATAGCTTTTCGGATTGGTGCCGAAAAACCGGAATTTGCGGTGGCGGCTGCGGCTGAGCCGGCTTGCAGTCACATTTGCCGTAGCGCCATTGACAAAGTCTATTCTCGCTGTTGCCATGTCAAGTTCATTGGAAAAGACCCTGACACCCGATGCGGAAATGTGCTTGATGTCGTATGGTATGAGCGAGAGAACCAGATCAATGTCATGAATCATAAGGTCAAGCACAACTGAGACATCGGTAACCCGCCTTGAAAAACTGCTCAATCGTTCCGCCTGGATATACATTGGCCGCCCGATATAAGGTTCAATAGCACGAATGGCCGGATTAAATCGTTCGATGTGGCCAACCTGTATTCGAACCTGGTTTTCCGTTTCGAGCCTTATGAGTTCATCGGCTTCTTCCACAGAGGTTGTTATGGGCTTTTCAATAAAGAGGTGCAGGCCTTTTGCAAGCAGTATCCGTGCAATGTTGAAATGGGAGCTTGTTGTGGTTGCAATAATAACGGCATCGCATTGTTCAGCAAGGCTCTCAAGTGAGCTGAACAAGGACACACCATATTTTTTTGCCATCTCATCGGCCCTGTTGCTGTCCAGGTCATATATCCCAGCGCAATGAATATCCGGCCAATCCCAGGCGATTTCCGTGAGAAGCTTTGTGTGAAATTCACCCAGTTTTCCTACTCCGATAACCCCGATATTCATAGTATGTTAGCTTATATCAATGCCGTTGCTGTTTTTTGCTTTTTCCTCCATTACGCGCCTCCATGCGCATGGTCCAGTGCATCAATTTTATACTTGAACATGTTGAACGCAATGATTGCTCCAATGACAGTCAGAAAACCTGCAAAAATATAGGGTGCGTGAAAATTCATGCCGTAAAGGATACTTCCGCTGAATGGCCCCATAATACGGGCAAAAGAGTTTACAGATTGTGATAGACCGAGAATCTGTCCCTGTTTCTCTTTATAGCTGTAGAGCGAAATCATGGAAAGGTTTATCGGCGCAACCAGACTTGTGCCGATGGCAAAAAAGAAAAGGATGACCAGCCCGACAGAAAAGAGCGAGGCCTGCGGGGCAAATGGAACAAAAAATACACCGATAAAGGTGAAAAGGTGGCCCCACAGAAAAAGCTTATGTTCCCCCAGTTTTTTAATAAGTTTGCTGATAAGACCGCCTTGCACAACGACTGACCAGATACCAACATAGGCAAAAATGTAGCCTATCTGCTGGTCGGAAGCTGCAAAATACTCTTTCCAGAGAAGGATGGAGGCCACCTGCATGTTAACAATGGCCAAGGTATAGATGAAGTTTGCAATCATCAGCAGTGCAAGGGGCCGAGAACTGAAAACTACCTGAAGCCCATCAACATACTCCTTCGTTTTCTGGCCGAAAAAGAGGGAAGCCGAGCGTCGAGGTTCGCTATCAGCAGTTCTTTTCTTTAGAAAGCCGAATTTCATTTTTTCGGCATTTCTGTTGGACTCCGGAAGTAAAAAGATAGCAAGAATAAAGTCAATGGTGATAAGGGCTGAAGAGACATATCCAACCATCTGAATGCCATAATTGTGCTTAAGAAGCCCTCCGATAAGTGGTCCTATGATAAAGCCAATGCCAAACGCAGCACCCATCATTCCCATTGCCCCAGATCGGTTTTTACTGTCGGTAACATCGGTGATGTAGGCTTGCGCAGCAGCGATGTTTGCTGATCCGATACCGGAAAGTCCCCGTGCAAAAATAAGCAATGGAATAGTACTTGCCTGCGAAAAAACCAGATAGGAGAGTGCTGTAATAAAAATACTGATCAGCATGACCGGTCGACGGCCTATTTTATCGCTCAGCTTACCCCAGAGAGGGGAAAAAATAAACTGCATGATGGAGAAAATAGCCGCAATCAGCCCGATCATGAACGGATTAGCTCCGAGATCCTTGGCATACGTCGGCAGAAGAGGAAGCACAATGCCGAACCCGATCAAATCCAGTAAAACTGTCAGAAGTAGAATAACCAGAGGAGAGCGCTTCATGCATGCATATCGTTTTGTTCCGCCAAAGGCACAAAGATAAAAAAATTAACGCCGAATCTCTGATAGAGAGTGCCTAAAAATTCAAGGTGTCTGCTTCTCTGATGCATGGATCGTTCTGAATAACTGTTCAATTCCTGCCAGCACCCTCGGACTTGGACGAAGGAAGAGGCTGTTGTCGAACTGGTCGTAAACTCTGTGGTTTTTCACTGCGGCAATATTTTTCCATCCCGGACGGTTCATGACATCATCCGAAGCAGACGCTTTTTTTGCCATATACATGCAGGCAATCACATCAGGGTTTTTCTTGATGACCCACTCCTGTGATATCTCAAAATACTCCTTTTTTACGACGTCGCCAATATTGTTTCCACCGGCATACGCAATAAGCGCAGAGGTATAGCTTCCTTGGCCTCCCGTCCAGAAAGGGTCATTCCAGATTTCAAGGTATACCGAAGTTTTAATTTTCTCGGCTTCAGCCCTCTTTTTGAATTTCTCAAGACCGGAAGAGATCGAAAGCGCCAGACTGTCGCCCTCTCTGCTGTGTCCGGTCAATATGCCGAGTTTTCTCATCACGCGAGGGATATCGTCCGGAGTTTTGCAGGCAAAGGTCTCTCTTCGCATTCCCAATGCTGATATTTTTTTTCCCGACTCTTTATCAGCCAGATCAACGTCAATCACCAGATCAGGGTGAATCGAGGCAAGCAGTTCAAGTGATGGACGGCCAAAAGCCCCCACAACCGGTACGCGCTTCGCAGCAGCAGGCCAGTCACAGGCATTGGTTCTTCCGACAAGCTGATCACCGGCTCCAAGAGCAAAAATCATCTCGGTAAGGCTTGGTGCCAGACTTACAATACGGAGTTTGCCAGTTGGATGTTCAACGTTTGGATTTTGTTTCTGGGTGCATCCTGATGCGATAAGCAGGAGCAGGGGATATAATGCAAGAGCAATTGGACGACGCAGGACATTTCGCATAACAGGTCAAGTATTTTTTCGTATGACGTGACGATCAATGGATGAGCCAAGGTAAGATAGAGAGCCGTTGAATGCAAAAAAGATGCGAAGGATATTTTTATGCACATTACAGGTTAAATTATACAGGTGAAACCCCGGCTTGATCTCAGTATTCCGAGGTTAGCGTAGAAAAGAATGTTTCAAGACAACCAAAAACTATGGCTCAGCACAATCTTACCTATGTTCAGGAAATCCCTGTCTCCATTGATGCGGCATGGGCTTTTTTCTCATCACCCAGTAACCTTGCGCGAATTACTCCACCTGAAATGATGTTTTCGATAACCAGCGGCGAAGTTGAACAGGGTATCCATCCAGGTATGATAATTGCATATACCTTGTATCCGTTCATGATGATCCCAGTACGGTGGGAAACCGAAATTCTCACTGTCCGTAAGCCATCTTTTTTTGAGGATATTCAGAAGTCCGGACCTTATGAATACTGGCACCACCAGCATCATTTCAGAGAGATCCAGAACGGGGTTGAAATGACCGACATTCTTAACTACTCTCTGCCGATGAGCTTTTTCGGAGAGCTTGTCAATACCCTCATTGTCAGTCGAAGGCTTGAAGAGGTTTTCAACTATAGAAAACAAAAGATAGAAGAAATTTTTAAGCTTTGAATATTTCTGTGTCAGTTCAGTTTACCAACGAACGGTTTGGTTCTTTGTAGGGAATTTGTTATCTAATGCACCATTAAATTGTTCTTTATATCGTAGCTGGTGCCGGCTTAAAAGCCGGAGAATAGGGAATTACGTGAAAATCGTAAACTGTACCCGCAACTGTACAACGGTAACCGCAAAGCTGAAGCATGGCCACATGCTCATATTTTTGCCGGTTGTTTCAGGTCACTGCAATGTTTTCCACCAAGGAAAGCCGCGGGAAGGCCAGGAACAGAAGTAAACCGTTATAGTCAGGAGACCTGCCAGTTATTTTTGCACTACAAGATCGGACTACGGGATATAGTCGGGGCAAAGCTGTACTTCTTTTTCATTGCTTTCCGCCGGACCTTTTTGCGTAAAAAAGTCATCGGGCAATGTTTCATGCCGTTACACGCCGCCTTTTGCTACACCCTGTCAGTTGATGTTTTTCTAAAACTGAAAACAGGTAAAATCAACAATGAACAAAAAAGTATTTCTTGTTGTCATGGCAGCCCTGCTGTGCAGCAAAGGAGTTCTCAGAGCAGAGCAGACCAGAAGCTTTTTCGGGGATGAGATGGTTGTGACGGCTACGAAAACCCTCAACTCTATCAGCGATACCGGTGGCTCATCGGTCACGGTCATTACCTCTGAAGAGATAAGGAATTCAGGCAAGCAAAGTGTCGAAGAGGTTATCAAGGGAACTGCCGGTATTGATGTGGCCTCTAACGGAGGTACAGGGACACTTGCAAGTGTTTTTTTAAGAGGGGCAGATGCAAAAAACACTCTCGTTCTTATCGATGGAGTGCCAGCAAACGATCCATCCGATGCCAACCGGGCTCCGAATTTTGCCAATCTCACTGTTGATAATATTGATCGAATAGAAATTGTACGTGGTACGGTCAGTTTTTTGTATGGCTCGAATGCATCCGCCGGGGTCATTAACATTATTACCAGAAAGGGATCATCAACGCCAGAGTCGTTTGCCGGTGTCGAGGGCGGAGCTTATGGTACATACAAAGCCTATGCGGGTACAAATGGTCAGCGGGGTCTTCTGAACTATTCAGTAGGGCTCTCAAGATTAAAAACTGAAGGTTTTTCAGCAGTTGATCAAAACAACAAGTGGATAAATCCAACAGGAAAGCTTTTTGAAAAAGACGGGTATGAAAATACAACTCTTTCAGGAAACTTCGTCTTGCAGTTGAACGAACACACCTCTTTTGAAACAGTTATCAGATATACGAAAGCTGATCTGGCTTACGATTATAGCGGAATGGATATAGCAGGACTTAATCAGGATTCTGACCAGTTGAATGGTCGAGTTGCAATGAAAATGAACTATGAGCCACTGACTTCGACATTGTACTATAATGTTATTGATCAGGATCGCACCTATCTGAGCAGTGATGTCGTATCCAGCAAATTTAACGGTCACCGGTATGAAATAGGCTGGCAGGGTGATCTTGCGGCAACAGCAGACAATATCGTGTCGGTAGGATTGAATTACCAGCAGGAGAGCATGGTCAATGAAAATTTTGGAGACTATGCATCATTATTCAATAAAGGAATTGGTTCAAACAGTGTTTTTTTGCAGGATCAGTGGCATTTTTGCGGGCTCAATCTTGTGGGGGGATTGCGTTATGAGGATAATGAAAAATTCGGAAGCAAGACCACCTGCAGGATCGCACCCTCCTACACCATCAATGATACTGTTTTCAAGTTCAGTTACGGCACAGGGTTCAGGGCTCCGTCGCTCTATGAACTTTACTCCCCGTACGGCAACACAACACTTACCGCAGAAACAAGTTTCGGTTGGGATACAGGCTTCGAGCAGAAAGTTTCTGAACGGCTGAAGTTAGGAGGAACTTACTTCCGGATGGATTTTGATAACCGTATTGATTTTGACCTCTCAACCTGGCAATATGTTCAGGTTGCAGGTATCACCAGAACCCTTGGTTTCGAGAGTTTTATTGAATGGAAGCCAATCGACCAGCTTCTGCTTACAGGTAATTATACCTATACCTCCACAGCAGATCCTCTTGGCAGTGAGCTTCTGAGACGACCAAAAAACAAAGTCGGAATTGCGGGAACAGGAAAGTTATCCCGTAACCTGAAGGTCAGTAGTAACATACAGTGGGTAGGGAGTCGTATTGATCATGGTGTTGAAGGCAAAAGTTCAGGTCAGCTTCCCGCTTATTTTCTTATGAACATGACCGGATCGTATAAATTGAGCGACAAGCTTGAGTTTTATGGCAGGGTCGACAATGTGCTGAACAGATATTATGAAGAGGCTTGGGGTTATGCTACTTCTGGCAGGTCTGCCTATGCAGGTATCAAGGTTACTTTTTGAGCAGTTTATTTTCCAACCATAACAAAGTGTTATGAATATAACTATGACCAGCTCGGCAGGCTGCCGAGAATGGAGCCTGACTCTCTGGTTCACCACAAAACATGGGAATGCATAAAAAAAAATTGCGCGCTCTCGCGGTATTAGGTACCGGTTCGGATGTTGGAAAAAGCATAGTTGCAACGGCGCTGTGCCGGATCTTCAGCAATGCAGGTATCGATGTGGCGCCCTACAAGGCGCAGAACATGTCGAACAACTCAGGAGTTACGCCGGAAGGGTTTGAAATCGGCCGGGCGCAGATCGCCCAGGCCGAAGCGGCCCGGGTTGTGCCCACGCCCGACATGAATCCAGTACTTCTCAAGCCCAATTCCGATACAAGCGCACAGGTGGTGCTGCAGGGAAAGGTCTGCACCACCGAGACGGCGCAAGGGTATTTCAGGGATACCACACTCTGGGCTGCAGCTGCAAAGAAGAGTCTGGAACGGTTGATGATCAAGCATGATCTTGTGGTGATTGAAGGGGCAGGTTCTTGCGCCGAGATGAATCTCTACGAGAGGGACTTTGTAAATTTCAGAACAGCCAGAGCTGCCGGTGCCGCTGTTATCCTTGTTGCAGATATTGACAGAGGAGGGGTTTTTGCGCAGCTTGCCGGAACCCTTGCCATCATTCCGCCCGAAGATAGGACCTTGGTCAAAGGGCTTATTATCAATCGCTTCAGGGGAGATATCGATCTGTTTAACGATGGTGTTACTATGCTTGAATCGATGACCGGTCTTCCTGTTCTTGGAGTTATTCCCTATTACCGGGGATTCAGCATCGATGCTGAAGACGCTGTGCCGCTTTCGGCCAAGGTTGACCCAACAGAAGGGCCTGAAGCTGGAAAAATCGGGGTTGCAGTGATTTATTTTCCCCATATATCGAACTTTACCGATCTATCTCCTCTGGAACATGATTCTCAAGTGACTCTGCACTATCTCCATTATTCCAGATCATTGAAAGGCTATAAAGCACTTATTCTTCCCGGATCGAAAAATGTGCGTGGTGATCTCGAATGGCTCTGTTCACTTGGCTGGGAACCTGAAATCCGCGCATTCAGAGAAGCGGGAGGAGTCATCATGGGCCTTTGCGGAGGCTATCAGATGCTGGGAAAGAGTATCGCCGATCCGCATGGCGTTGAAGGTTCTGCAGGTATCAGCAAGGCTCTTGCTCTTCTGGATGTTGAAACCGTGCTCGAACAGGAGAAATGTCTTTCAAATGCACGGGGAGTCATTATCGGTGACACCTGCGAGGCTTGCGGATATGAGATACACATGGGCAGAAGCATTGTTTCAAATGAGTGCACTCCGTTTCTCAGGGTATCAGTCCGAAATAACACACATGAAGATGATGTTGACGGCGCTGTAAGTGCAGACGGAAAAGTTATCGGCACCTATTTTCATGGTATATTCGATGAACCGGCAGTCAAGCAATGGTTTCTCTCTCAAGTTGAGCCGACCTACAGAGCCAAAAAGCCTGAAAAGGGGCGTCAGGAAAGCTATGAACTTCTTGCCTCACACTTTTCCAGCCACCTTGATCTTGATAAGGTTTATGAAATTATTGATCAAACACCGTTGCAATGACAAGCCTTTATTATCATAAACACGGTGGGGTGGCAAAAAAAAGCCTCACTGAGGACGGCAGAGAGATTCTTGATTTCAGTGTCAATATCAGCCCGATTTTTCCGCCGATTGCTCATCTGTCGCTTGTGGATTTTGCGCTTCAGAGCTATCCATCCATCGATGGCCGGGGTATAAAAGAGTATTATCAGAAAAAGTTCACTCTCAGCACTTCAATGATCCTTTCGCTCAATGGGGCGATTGAAGGGATCTATCTTCTGCCAAGGGCACTGGAACTTCGTCGTATCATGCTGCTTTCACCTTCGTTTTACGAGTACGAAAGGGCCGCAAAAATAGCCGGAGCTCAGATTGTTTCTGTTCCACTTGAGGCTGAAAAAGGCTTCCGATTGCCGGGAATTGAAGTGCTTGCTGATGCGCTCATTCATGCTGATGCATTTTTTGCGGCAAATCCCAATAACCCAACAGGGACAGAAGTGCCGCCGGAAATTATCATGGCTTTGGCAAGCCGCTTTCCTGATAAATGGTTTATTGTGGACGAGGCATTTATACAGTTTACACCTGAGTTTCCTGATAACTCCCTGATGGGTAAGGTGTTGGCGCTTAAAAATGTCATCGTGCTGCACTCACTTACCAAATTTTATGCGCTCCCCGGTTTGCGTCTTGGAGCGCTGATTGCTCATCCGGAAGTTATCACTCGTCTTCTTGATTATAAGGAGCCCTGGACAGTGAATGCCATTGCCGAATCAGTCGCTGTCAAACTGCTTGAGTGTGGTGCTTACGAAGAGTCACTTCTTGCTATGATTGTTTCTGAAAGAGAGCGGATGAAAGTCTCACTAACCAAACTTGACGGTATCAGGCTTGCCGGTGGAGCGGCCAATTTTTTTCTTGCCCAATGGAACAAGGGTTGTTCTCTTGATCATCTTCTTGTCTATCTTAAGAATCAAGGTATTCATGTCAGAGATTGCCGGAATTTTTTCGGCCTTGAAGTTAACTATTTCCGGTTTGCCGTCAGGACACCCTTAGAGAACAACCGTTTTCTTGACACCATGCAGGCCGCCAACCGATCACTAAAATTGAGCTGAGTTGTTATGGCATTTATGGATGAGTTTATTCTCCCTTTGGCATTTACCCTTGATCTCAGCTTTGGCGATCCTCGAGGGTTCTTCCATCCAGTCAAAGGGATCGGCTGGCTTGCCGATAAAACCGAAACATGGATGCGAAGTACCAGTCTGTCGCTTCGTCTGGCTGGCATACTTGCCGTGATTGTTGTTGTCGGTGGTACTGCCTTTTCAACCTGGCTCCTCATCGCTCTCTTAAGCCACCTGCACAGGGTGGCAGGGCTCGCCCTGAGTATCTACCTCCTCTACAGCTCTTTTGCCGTCAGGGATCTTGGAGATCATGCCGGAGCTGTGCAGCAGGCCCTTGAAGCAGGGGATACAGCGTTGGCTCGTCAGAAACTCTCACTCATGGTCGGTCGCGATACGGCATCTCTTGACGAAAGCGGCATAGCTCTTGCCGCAACGGAAAGTGTCGCCGAAAACACCGTCGACGGTGTGACCGCACCCTTGTTCTATGCGCTCTTGTTCGGTCCAGTTGGCGCCATAGCCTATAAAGCCATCAACACACTCGACTCCATGTTCGGTTATAAAAATGAACGGTATCATGAGTTCGGATGGGCTGCAGCAAAGCTGGATGACATTGCAAACTATCTTCCTGCTCGATTGACCGTGTTCACGATAGCGTTGGCTGCGGCTATCGGCAAACTTAAATTTTTTGATACATTCAAGGCTGTTTTTCGGGGCGCGAGGCTTCACGAAAGTCCCAACTCAGGTTACCCTGAATCCGCTTTCGCCGGAGCTCTCGGCGTGACTTTGGGCGGTGAACGAAGTTATGGTGGCGTTGTCCATCAGGCACCTTTGCTCGGCGTAAAACTCGGACAGTGCACCCCACTCATCATCCGGCAGAGCATTGCCCTGATGTGGATGACCGCAGTTCTCTTTCTTGGAGCAGGTATGGGTATCAGATTTTTTCTCCAATAAGCCACCGTATATCATTATTTATTACAACATCATGTCAACAACGTGCATATATCTTCTGAAAAACCACGAATAATAAGATGTTATTAACCCAACACTCATCGATATGATAAGTCAGAGAAAAACAGGAAGAATCCATGATCTTATAAAACAAAAACGTATCCTTCTTTTCACTGGTAACGGCAAAGGAAAAAGTACCGCAGCATTCGGAATGCTTGCAAGGGCACTGGGCCATGGTATGCGTTCAAGAGTAATCCAGTTTGTCAAATCTGACGAGAGTGTTGGAGAACAGAAATTTTTCAGTCATCTCAACGGTGTTGAGTGGGAGCAGTTCGGAGAGGGATTTCTTCCGAGAGATCCCGCAAGCCCAAGCATGGAACAGCACAGAATTGCTGCCCGCAAAGGACTTGATGCCGCAATAGCCGCACTTCATTCGCCCGATTACGACTTTGTGCTGCTCGATGAACTCTGTTTTGCTCTTAGCCAGAAGCTCATCCCCCTTGATCCTCTACTTGATGCGCTCAGTGCGGCAGGGGAGGGAAAGATTGTGGTCATGACCGGCAGAAATGCACCTGCGGCCCTTGTTGCTGTTGCCGATACGGTCACCGAGATGACAATGATCAAACATGGCTATGAGCAGGGGATTCCTGCAATGAAGGGTGTTGAAAACTGATGGGTATGAACGATTCACAGTTCTGTGATGAGAACAGTTTCTCTGCTAAAAATCGTCTGAAATCGGAGCTAAGGATTTTTCTTTTTTTTGCAGCAATTATCCTCCTGCTCGCACTCTCCATGCTCCTCGGTCCTTCCGGTATCGGTATTCCCGATATGGAATCCTCCTCTGGCAGTGCAATCTTTTCGCTCCGTTTCAGCCGTCTTTTGATGGGAATGATGACCGGAGCCGCTCTTTCCGCATCCGGTGTTGTTTTTCAGGCACTTCTGCGCAATCCTCTCGCCGAACCCTACGTGCTCGGTGTCAGTGGTGGAGCCGGTCTCGGTGCAACCCTCAGCATTCTTGCCGGATCGGGTCTCTTTGTTTCCCTCGGCCTTCCTGTTGTAGCCTTTATTTCCGCAGTTTTAACGCTGATGATAGTTTACGGTATTGCAAGCCAGGGCTCAAGTGGTCATCCTTCCGTATACAGCCTTATTCTCAGCGGAGTGATCGTCAGCTCAATCTGTTCGAGCGTTATTATGTTTCTTGTCTCTACAGCCAGTGTTGAAGGGATGCACAATGTTATCTGGTGGATGCTTGGCAGCCTGCAACCGGTTTCTTCTGCTCAGCAGCAGCTTTCGGCTGCACTTATTCTTGGTGGCCTTGGTGGTATCTGGCTGCTCTCCCCACGCCTCAATGCCCTTGCGCTCGGTCGGGAGATGGCTCATTATCAGGGGCTCCATGCCGATCTTGTGCTTGTTGTTGGCTTGCTTTTTGCGACGCTCCTGGCGGCAACAGCGGTCTCCCTTTCCGGTATGATAGGATTTGTCGGACTTATTGTACCCCATGTCATGCGCGCTGTTTTCGGTCCAGATAACCGAAAGCTTGTTCCACTTGCAGCGCTTGGAGGCGGTACATTTCTCGTCGTGTGTGATGCATTGGCGCGTACCCTGCTTGCGCCGATTGAGATTCCGGTAGGAGTTGTAACAGCCCTTGCGGGTGGACCTTTTTTTCTGATTATTTTACAACGAAGAATGAAACAGGCCTGGATTGCATAGTATGGAAAAAAATGCTTTGAGCTTCAGGGATGTTTCAGCTGGTTACAAGCATCGAAAGGTGCTTGATCACGTATCATTTACTGTCAGGGAAGGGGAGTTTGTATCCCTGATCGGCCCTAATGGCTGTGGAAAAAGTACGCTTCTTAAAACTGCTGCTGCGCTTCTGAAACCTTTATCCGGAGTGGTTGAGCTGTTTGATCAGGATGTGCACCTCCTAAAACCAGCGCGCCGAGCATCACTACTCGGTGTTGTCCCCCAGAAAATAGAATCCCCCATGGCCTTTACCGTCAGCCAGATTGTCATGAATGGCCGGATCAGCTCGATAGGTCGATGGGGCACTCTCTCTCCCCGTGATCATGATCTTGTCGAGCGATCCATGATTTACACCGATGTTCTTGGGCTTCGGGAGCGCTATTATACTGAATTGAGCGGGGGAGAACAGCAGCGAGTTGCCCTTGCAATGGTGCTTGCGCAAGATCCTGATATGATCATGCTCGACGAGTCGATCTCCCATCTTGATATCAATCATCGCCAGGAGGTGCTCCAGATTCTTATGAATCTCAATCGTGAAAAACGGATGACCATTCTCTTGGTGAGCCATGATCTGACGCTTTCAGCCAGCATCTCTGATCGCTTTTTGCTCATGAACTCAGGCCGACTGATAAAAGCCGGTACACCTGTTGAAGTGTTGGAACCTCAACTGCTCAGTACGGTCTACAATTGCGATCTGCGGGTTCAGCAGGATCCCTACACCGGGTATATGCAGGTCTCGGGAGCGATTGACAGTCTGCATCGACAAAAAAAATTGAACAGGAATGTTCATGTTATTGCCGGAGGTGGAAGTGGTATTGAGCTTTATCGCCGACTTCTTATCGAAGGGTACGAGCTTACCACCGGTGTTCTCAACCGTCTCGATTCCGATGCTGAAGCCGCGAGGGCACTCAACATAGCGGTTGCCCTTGAACAGCCTTTTTCACCTGTTGGAGCTGAGGCGATTGCACAAGCGTTGAAGATGATCGATAGTGCCGACACGGTGATACTCACACCCGTACCATTCGGTTCAGGAAACCTTGTCAATCTTGATCTTGCAAGAGCAGCCCTGAAAAAAGGCAAAACCGTTCTTCTTGCCAATGATATCGCCGATCGTGATTATACCGATGGAAAGGCAGCCGTGCAATTGGTCTCGAGCTTATTAAACGATGGTGCACTCGGCTGGCAATCCATGCCTGAACTCATGCTGCAACTCCAGCAACACTCTTATAACCGGTATCAATGATCTGTAAACAGCGCTTTCCCTTTCGGTTCGGCACAACATCCTACATTATACCGGCCGATATTATTCCCAATGTAGAATACCTTAAAGAGAAGGTGGACGATATTGAGCTTGTACTCTTTGAATCTGATGAATTCAGCAATCTTCCATCCCCTGCCGATATGCAGAGACTTGCAGATATTGCCAGCGAATCCTCACTTACCTATTCGGTACATCTTCCGCTCGATGTTTATCTCGGTCATCCTGACAGGGATGAGAGAGCGCGATCGGTCAGCAAGTGTCTCAGAATCATCGAGCTGACTTATAATTTGCCGAAATCCGCCTATGTCATGCACTTCGAAGCTGGTCAGGGTATCGACATCAACAGTTTTTCAGCTGACAGCAAGAGCCGATTTGTCGATTCCCTGAAGGATTCAATGGCGATGCTGCTGTCAGCAACCGATGAATCTGCCTCAGCGTTTTGTATTGAAAATCTTAACTATCCCTTTGAGCTTGTCTGGCCGATTGTCGAAGAGTCTGCTCTTTCCGTCACGCTCGATATCGGCCATCTTGAGTATTACGGCTTCCCAACAGCCCTCTACCTGGAACGATATCTTTCCAAAGCAAAAGTGCTTCACATGCACGGCTCTTTGAATGGGAAGGATCACCACTCATTGTCCTGCATGAAGCGGGAATCGCTTGATCTGGTCATAAACGCTCTCTCAGACCAGAACATGCCAGATCGGGTCATGACCATGGAAATTTTTTCCCATGACGATTTCCTCTCTTCCTGCATCGCTATGCAGTCATTCCTGATTTGAACCATATTTCAGCAAAGGGTGTTGTATATTTCTCCAAATATTTTGATGGTCAAATGAGTATCAAACGTGAAGATGATTCGATTATATTGGGACCGTTTGAAGGAACACCCATTATCAAGGGTAGGGCCCGGGCTTATTACGGGCGTTGCTGATGATGATCCAGGCGGTATAGCGACCTACTCTCAGGCAGGTGCGCAATTCGGTCTCAACATGCTCTGGACGATGCCTCTCGCATTTCCTCTGATGGCCGCCATTCAATCCATGTGCGCCCGTATTGGCAGAGTAACCGGAAAAGGACTTGCGGCTAACATCAAAACCACTTTTCCTCCCATTGTACTTCAGAGTGTTGTTCTGCTATTGCTGATCGCAAATACCCTCAATATCGCTGCAGATGTGGCTGCTATGGGGGAAGTCGCGGAGCTTATTACCGGCTTCAATCGTCATATCATGACAGCAGTGTTTGTGTTCGGAACATTGATACTTCAGGTGTTTGTTCCCTATCATCGCTATGTCAACTTGTTAAAGTGGCTGACCATATCACTGCTTGCCTATGCCGCAGTACTCTTTACTGTTCATGTTCCCTGGTTAGAGGTGATCAAGCGTACGGTCTGGCCGAGGTTCACCCTTAATGCAGAAGCAGCTGCAGTCATCGTCGGAATTTTCGGTACCACGATCAGTCCATACCTCTTTTTCTGGCAGGCCTCCGAAGAGGTTGAGGATATGCGCTCAAAACCAGATGCCGTTTCGCTCATATCCAATGAGCACCTCGCTGATGAAGAGCTGCGTCGTATCCGCTGGGATACCTGGAGCGGTATGCTCTACTCCGATCTCACAGCCTACTTCATCATTCTTGCTACCGGAGTAACTCTCCACGTTTCAGGAATTACAGATATCAATACAGCCGCACAGGCAGCAAGTGCACTCAGACCGCTGGCGGGAAATTTTGCATTTCTTGTTTTTGCCATCGGTATTCTCGGTGTCGGGTTGATCGGAGTCCCGGTACTTGCCGGTTCAGGAGCCTATGCTTTTTCCGAAGCAATGGGGTGGAATTCAAGTCTCGAATTCAAAGCAAATGACGCGAGGGGCTTTTACAGTATTATTTCCATCAGTGTGCTGCTCGGACTTGTCATCCAGTATTCCCCGATCACTCCCATGAAGGCATTATTCTGGAGCGCTGTTATCAATGGAGTCATCGCTGTCCCCCTTATGGTTGTTATCATATTGCTGGTTTCCAAAAAATCGGTTATGGGCAAATTTACAGCCAGCCGGCCGATCATCACTCTTGGCTGGATAGCAGTTGCGGTCATGGGCGCAGCCGCGATCCGTATGTTTCTTCCCGGTTAACGATTAATACATCGTCAACCTGATAAGGCAACAATCTCCATTTACTCCAGCATTGATTTGCCTGAATGAAAAATACTCCTGAGATTGATTTCATGACCTGATCAACCCGGTTTATATATTTATCGGGTATATGATATCTCAGAATATTACTTTTTACTCTCTTTATATTAACTTATATTACTATAAAATATAGGTGTGTAGCTGGATATCGATTGATAACGGAAGTGGAAGTGATCGTTCTGTTGGCGTTCAAACGTATGCAAACCTTAGAGAAGGAGGGGTTGTGGTTAAAAAAAAAAGAACACCGCTGGATTTAATGGATGATATCTACAGCCTTGCCCTCTGGTTGACCGGTTCCGAGACGAAAGCCACTGAACTGGTGAACTGCACTTATGGTAATGTTGATTATGAAAGTTCGGAAACAGAGGTATTTAAAACGCTCAGAGCCTGTTATTTCGACACTCTTGATCATAACGCCACAACTTGCCTGACCGAAACACCTTGCTTTTCAAAAGAACGTGCCGAGACGTCAATGATGAAACGGGATGCAGATATAAGGTTATCAGTATTGTTATCGGCGATTTCTGGACTCAAGCATCGTTCGATATCGAGAATAATAGGAAAGCCTCTTAAAACAATAAGAGTATGGTTGTCTGAAGGACGTAAATCACTGGTAGCCACTCTTGTACATGCCTCTTGTTAACATTTTTTTCTTAAGCCTGAGAGAGAGGTGTTATGAAAAAATTACGCATTGCCCAGATTGCACCATTAGTAGAGAGGGTTCCACCGAAAAAATATGGTGGAACTGAGCGAGTTGTCTACCATTTGACCGAAGGACTGGTAGAAAGGGGGCATGATGTTACCTTGTTTGCATCGGGTGATTCCTTGACAACTGCCCGGTTGATTGCTCCAATCAGAGAGAGCCTGCGTCTGGGAAGAAAGCCTCATACCCCAATAATGGTTACCATGATGATGTTGGCCCGGGTCTATGAAAAAATGCTCCATGAATTTGACATCATCCATTCCCATCTCGAGTACCAGACGTTACCCTATGCTTATAAAGCGCAGGTACCCACAATTCTGACCATGCATGGCAGGCTTGATCTCGGCGACAGTGCCGCAATGCTGAGGTCATACCCCGATATGACCTATGTCTCCATCAGTGATTCCCAGCGGTATCCTGTAAAAGATATAAACTGGGTCAAAACTATTTATCACGGCTACCCATCATCCTGTTTTGAATTTAACGATAAACCGGGCGATTATTTTCTCTATCTGGGGCGTTTTTCAGAAGAGAAAAAGCCTCAAGATGCAATAATGCTTGCACGGGCATGCCATATACCGCTTAAAATTGCAGCTAAAATTGACTCCGCCGATAAAGGCTTTTTTCAAGAAAAAATCAGACCTCTGCTTGATCATCCGTTGATTGATTATGTCGGTGAAGTTGATGACACTCGCAAGGTTGAATTGCTGAAAAATGCAAAAGCACTGCTGAATACGATAGAGTGGCCGGAGCCCTTTGGACTGGTGATGATCGAGGCGCTTGCCTGTGGAACTCCGGTGATCGTCAGGGGATGCGGCTCAGCTCCAGAGGTGATTACGAATGGCAGAACAGGCTTTATCTGTAACAATCGGCTTGACTTTATCGAAGCTATTCATCACGTAGATCTGTTGTCGAGAAAAACCTGTCGCAAAGAGTTTGAACAGCGCTTTACAAGGGAGAGAATGGTGAATAATTACGAAGAACTCTACTATAATACATTGCAGAAAAGTGCGCTGACCCGGGGGAAGATTTGTTTCAATGAAGAACTGATGACATGATATAGAAATTATTACGCAACTCAAACAACGGAAAAAATATCAGGCAGACAAAAAAGTCAGTATAAATTTTGTTCCAATGTTTGGGCTACTTTCTACTGTTACCGTTATATGCTGAAGGTCGGCAAGTTTTTTTACAAGAGAGAGCCCGACCCCAACTCCTCCGGTTTTTGAGTTTCTCGACTCATCGACCCGATAAAACCTGTCGAAAATCTTCACTATATCTTTTTCAGGAATTCCGATACCCTGATCTTCAATACAGCAGGTAATGTCATTTCCATTGTGCTTGATGGTGATTGTTATTGCAGAGTTGACCGAAGAATATTTGATAGCATTCGAAAGAATGTTCTCAAAAATCATTTCAAGCATAGCCGGATCAGCTGCAACCCGCTCAACTTCTGAACCTCCAACCGAAATTGAAATATCTTTTTCGCAGGCAGCCACCTGGATTCTTGACACAACATCATTAATAATGCCTGAAAGTACAATATTTTCAATATTTGGACTGATTTTGTTACCCTCATAAAGGGCAAGCACGAGCAGTTTATCAATGATTCGGCTCATCCGTTTTAATTCAAGAAGGCAGAACTGTATTCTTGCCTCATAGTGGACTCTCTCTCTCGGCTTGCTTATGAGAACTTCAAGGGTGCCTTTAACCACAGCAAGCGGTGTGTTGAGTTCGTGAGAGGCATCAGCTGTAAACTGCTGTTCGCGCTTGAAAGCATCTTCCAGACGGTCAAGTAAAGCATTTATGGTTGCTGACAGACGATACAATTCATCCTGATGATAGGGAAGAGGTATGCGCTGATTAAGATTGGTCTTGGTGATTTTTTCAGCTGCAGTAATAACACCGTCAATTGGATTGATACTTCTTCCAGCAATAAAGCGGGTCACAACAAAAAGTGTCAGAATAATCACAGGAAACGAAAAAAGAAAGATAATCTGCAAATCCTGCAAGAAGGTTAAGGCATTGGTAAGAGCATGAGCAACAATAAGATAGCCTTTCGTGATACCATCAGCATTTACAAGGCGGACTTGTAAATGACGTAACATTGTCCCGCCAACTCTGCCGTTGAAGAACATATCCCCTTTACCTTCGTTATAAAGCAAGGTGGCATTAGAGAGATTGTTTGATTTTTTATAAACCACTCCATGATTGTCTACAAGTTGAATAAATTCAAGGTCATCATCGCCCTTTCCCTGTTTTATTTTTTTTTCTTTATAGCCAGGGTCATCATCATCAAATTTGTTGAAGTGTGCAAGATCATTAAAATTTTTGTCTTTCAGTTTCAGATCAGCAATCGTTTCAGCAACCTCAAACGTCAGTTCATTATCGAAATGGCTCGAAACAGCGCGATCAACCAGAAATAAGATCCCGCTGAAAATGAGAGCAATCAACAATGATGTGGCCACGGTATAATATATCGCAATGCGATTACGCAAACTCATCTCAGGGAGCTTTCCCTTGAAAAATTTGTTGTTTTCTGACGCACCCATTGGTTTAAAGGTCATAAAAGATCTTGCTCCCGGACGATGTACCCCACCCCATAGATGGTTTGTATAATTTTTCTCCCCCCCGCTTTTTCTAATTTCTTGCGTAGAAAGGTGATAAAAACGTCAACTACTGAGGTGTCAGATTCGGACGGAATTTCCCAGACCTTCTGCATGATGCGATTTCTCGTACACACGCTGTCCATATTACGGACAAGGTATTCGAGCAAGGCAAACTCCTTGGGAGTAAGAGTGATCTCTTTAGAATCGAAAAATACCTGATGACTTATGGAATTGATGGTAAGTTTTCCTGCCCTGAGAGTATGGTCGTTGGTGAGGTTCTTTTTGAGTTGCGCTTTAATGCGCGCGAGCAGTTCTTCAAATTCAAAAGGTTTTTTTATGTAATCATTTGCACCGGCCTCGAAGCCGAACACAAGATCATCCAGAGTTTTTTTTGCGGTAAGAAATATTATCGGCACCACGCTTCCTTTCTTTCGAATCTGTTTGCATACCTCAATACCACTGATACCAGGAATCATCCAGTCTAGGATGATCAGGTTATAGGTATTGCTCAACGCAAGATCAAGTCCCCTTTTTCCATCACTCGCCATGTCAACGGAATACGATGCCTCTTCAAGACCTTCTTTGAGAAAACTCGATATGCCCGGTTCGTCATCGATAATGAGCAGTTTAATATTTTGCATAAGTGATTGGGTGTTCAATTATTAATAGGGTTTTCAATACCGTTTTGGGTACAGCAACGTTAAATATACTCAATATGGTGTTACAAAACTTAATGGAGTCTAAAGAAAAGCTTAAATACTGCTTAAAAACAAAATATCCATAAGAAGTTCTTTCTTTAAGTAAAGGTCTTTAGAATGTTTTATTCACTTTTTAAGAACCTTTTATTTTGCTTTTAATTACTTCTTAAGACCATATTTTTAATATTGTTACAATCGTTAAGCACAATGGTTGCAAGCGAAGGGGACCTCTCCCCTCAATAACTGGAACATCTAATTTTAACAGATAGGATAACGCCCTTGTTATCTCTCCGTTTACTGCTAAATGGCTGATAGGCTAATAATTACAATGTCATTTTTTAAAAAATATAAAGGAGTTTTAACTAAGTCTACAATTAACAGTAAAAAATAACATTAACCACGGAGAGTATGTATTATGAGAAAAATTACATTCGCGTCGATTCTTTCGCTCTGTATGGCACCTGCTTTGTTCTGGAGTACAGAGAGTCATGCAATACCATCATGGGCAAGAAAGTATGAAGTATCCTGTTACATGTGCCACTCTGGCATGCCACAGAGGAATGCCATCGGTGAGGCCTTCAAAAACAACGGCTACCGCATGCCGGCAGGTGCCGAAGCTGCATTTACCCGCCAGCATCAGATAAAAATCGGTACTGACGAATGGAAAAAAACTATTAATGCTCCTGTCAATAGCTCTTTTCCCCAATTCGACCCACTGAGCGTTCTTCTAACTGGCAATATTTTAAACTATGTGGCTCCGACACATGACTCTAAAGGTGCTACGGTAACAACCGCGACGTTTAACTATAATGTTCCTGGTGCTGTAGCCCTGTTTTTTGGTGGTTCAATCGGCGACCAACTTACCATTTTTGGAGAAGTTAATGGATTTGGCGGTAACTCTACTTTTGATACCGACGATGATTTAGCAGGTAAAACGGTTTCAGTTGATAGTCCGGCAATTAATGCCAATGTAAGAGTTGTCTGGGAATTTAATCCAGGTCTTAACATTGCGCTCGGTAACAACTTCAGTAATGCTTCCTGGAACGGCGTATCAGTTGGCGGTGTCGTTAACGTTTCCGGTGTGCTTCCTGCACCAGGCACCTATGCTGAATTGAACTATACCAGAGGCGATGTCGGAGGGTATTCCATAACTGCCGGTACAAGCATGGCTGCCAAAAACCAGACACCTATTGTCGCCACAGAGAATAAAATTGATGATATTCTCTACCTGAGAGGCAAAGTAAAGTTGTTTGGAGCAGGCTTGCTTACCGGTGCCAACGGTGAGTTCGGGAACCCCTATACCGGTCTGGACAACCATATTACCTTAGGTGCCGGACTTTCTTACACTGAACACAATATAGCTGTAAAAGATCCAAAAACCGGTGTAACTCCAACAAAAGGGTTTACGGGTGGGTATGCTGGTGAAACACTCGTCTATGGTGGCGATATCCAGGGCGTCTACAATGATTTCCTCGCCGGTGCAGCAATAAGTCATGATCGAGATCTCCAGCTCAACAACTTCAAGGCTGAGGTTGGCCACTATCTCTATTCTTGGCTTTATATCAAGGGCGCTTACTCCGACCTTGCAAATTCCGCAAAATTAACGGCGAAGGTACCGGTGCTTTATGATGTCCATCAGCCTTCGATAGCGGGCAGCCTTACGGCATGGCTCTCGTCAGCTGTTTCGCTCACCGGAACCTACACCCATTTCACAAAGGAAAGAGTTGCTTCAGGTACGAACAATGCAGACACCGTTGCATTGGCTGTCAGGGCTGGTTTCTAAAATATAACTTGAGCCCCGATTTTCTGATGATTGCGTCAGGTACTTCTACTCTAAAAGGCATGGTCGTCTTTACTGTTCATGCCTTTTAGAAGAGGAACTCTCTCAGCGCAAAAAGCTGCAGTCGAAAAACAACATGCGTCGGGCAAATCGATTTATGAATAAATCATGGCAACAAAAATCAATCCAGGGGTTTGAAGGAAAACAAGGGGTGATGCCTCCCAAGGGTGGTAATTCGGTACTGACGCAAGAAGAATTGTCCAACGCTGTTTATTACATGGTCAAAATTTCGCAATGAATTTTTTTTAATTTTTTCCTTTAAATAATCATAATCAAGGATACAACTATGTCTCGTTTCTTTTCAGCACTCAGTTGTACACTCTTAGCCGTTGCAATGATCTCAGTCGATGCAGAGGCCGCGTATGATGTTGCCAGCGGCAAAGCAACCTACGATGCTACATGTGCAGCCTGCCATAACAGTGGTCTCCTTGGAGCACCTAAATTGGGTGATAAAACTGCCTGGGCTCCTCGTATCGTTCAAACATTAGACGACATGGTCAGCAAATCAATCAAAGGTTTTCAGGGTAAGACAGGAACAATGCCGGTAAGAGGCGGAGATGCAAAGCTGACGGACGCGCAGGTCGGCAATGCTGTTGCCTATATGGTAGGACTCGTAGGACAAAGTAAATAAAGCGGTTGTGCGCCGAGTTGCCAAGGTAGCTCGGCGCATGAAGACACCTGTTGCTCCCTGCATGTCACCATTGACTCCTAAGCAAACGGGGAATCAAGTGGCTTCTTTTTTTCGGAAGTCTATTTTCAGCCATTGATCTTCATAAATCGCCTCGGCAACCCTCATTCCTGCAAGAAAAAGAGGGAGAATAACCCCTTTCTGATAATTACCGATTCTCAGGGTAAGCGAGTCACCCAACTGCAGGACATTGGTTTCCATCTTGTTGTCAAAAGCGAACGGCAGTCTCACTTTCATGATATAATGCCCGTCACTGATTTTTGTAATGGCGGTATGTTCCTCGTGATAGAAAATATCAAGAGGGTTTTTGTTGCCGTAGACCACTTCACCCACCTTCTTCAGCATCTCAAGCCCAAGTACCTCCCGACGGAATAACGGTACCTTCGTAATCGGTATAGGCGCAAAAGAGCGTTCGATCTGCTCAATGTAGTTATGCTGGATGCTCTTCCATTCATCCATGTATTGACCGTCAATCTCATCGATGAATACCCGATTGATGATAACCTGATCAACGGTGATACCATACAGGTTGAGGTAGGTGAGCGCCCGCATCGACTCTTTGATAACCATTTTTTCGGGGTTCATGACAAGCCGCACGGTTGTTTGTGCTCCATCCGACAAAAGAGCAATAATACCTTCGACAGAGGAGAAAAGGTGCTCAATCTGATCATAGACTTCAGTTTCCGGCACCAGTTCTTGAAGTCGGCCTATCTTTTTTGACAGGGGCCGTATGACAGGTTTCACCACATATTTTTCCAGAGTCCTTATCATCTTCAGCATCCATCCGAACGTTTCAGGCAGAGAGAGCAGTCGGAGGGTTTCACCAGTCGGGGCACAATCGACCACAAGCAGGTCGTACTCCTTTGACTGGTTGTATCGCTTGATATAAGAGAGCGAAAAAAGCTCCTCCATGCCAGGCAGGACACCCATTTCTTCGACATAGATCCCCTTGATTCCCTGTACCTCCATAAGGTGGGCAAAGTGCGCCCTGACCACTTCCCAGTTCAAGGTAAGGTCGCCATAAACGCTGACTTCCTGTCCGAAAAGGTTTTCGCTAATCTTGACGGGAGATGCACCAAGCTCTAAGTCAAAAGAATCCCCGAGGCTGTGAGCCGGGTCTGTAGAGATCACAAGAGTTTTAAAACCCATTGAAGCTGCCTTAACTGCGGTTGCAGCAGCTATGGAGGTTTTCCCTACCCCTCCTTTTCCGGTGAAGATAATGGTTCTCATAACATATATGATGGCAGTTGAAACTGAAAAATCTCAAGAAAACATAACAAATTCGCTACGCTGAAAATTCATTACTTTTATCTCTTTGCTCCAGCGATTACCATCCCTTTTCGACACGCACCATTTTTTTAGTTATCTATCACTATGAGGTATAGCAGTTGAAAAAGTTTAGAATAAACAGTAAATTTCAGAAAGTTCATGACTACGCGTACACACGCCCCAAAGCACACCTAAAAAAAGTATACATGAAACAAAAACTTTCAGCCATGATTGTGGCACTCCTGTGGTCACTTCCCGCTTTTGCTGCGCATCCATTGATGACTGATGATACCGGCACTCAGGGAAAGGGGAAATTTCAGTTTGAGTCTAACATTGAATATGCAAGAGATAATGAAAATCCAGCTGGGATTACTGAAAAGGAAACCGGAGGCACTGTTGCAGCCGCACTGACCTATGGTATTGTCGATAACATTGATATCATTGTTTGTCTTCCCTGGGAATGGAGTTCCCTCAGTGAGAATGGGGCAATTATTTCCGATGACAAAGGGATAGGTGACACATCGGTCGAAGTCAAATGGAGATTTCTTGAATGTAAGCCACAAGAGTTGAGTTTTGCCCTGAAGCCGAGAATGTTAATCCCTACAGGCAATGCACAAAAAGGCTTAGGCAATGGTAACATCTCTGGCGGAGTTCTGCTGATTGCGACCAAAGAGTGGGAGCATAGGGCACTGCACGGTAATATTGGTTATACCCACAACTCTTATGCTATGGAACAGGATAATGCAATATTGAAACAAGATCTCTGGCATGCTTCACTTGCAGCTGAAGTTCATATAACAGAAAAAATCCGCTCAGTTGCCGATATCAGCATTGACAGCAATAACGAGAAGAAGCCGGATCCCAACCGTATTTTTCTGCTTGGCGGCATCATTTACCGTGTAACGGATAATTTCGATCTCGATCTTGGAGTAAAAGCAGGATTGAACCACGCAGAGACCGACAAGACAATGCTCGCCGGCCTCACAGCCCGATTTTGAAAGCGAAACAGGAAAAACAAGCTGATTCAAAAAAAATTGCTGAAAAGGAGTAGGTGTTGAAGGCCAAGTCAAGAGAGAGGTGATATTAGTATATGTTGCCAAAATAGCGTAAATTTTGGAAACAGGCCTTTTCCTTATAGGCTTTAATTTTAAAGAGGGTAGATTATTTTTCAATAACTTTAACATAAGAACAATTATGGCAAACGAAACAAACAACGATTTTGCTGCTGCACTCAGCAATCTTTTTAATACAAGCGGCGTGCTTGTTCAGCAATCTTTTGAACTGGTGAGCACCGTGATTAAAAGTGTTGTGCAAATTATTGAACCTATCGGCAAGTCAGCTCTCGATCTTGTTGGCAGTGTTACCTGCACGTTAGGTCAGGCTGTGCAGAATGTCACTTCGGCTCTTGCTCCGAAAAAGTAAACCGTTTTATTAGCGCAAGAAGCACCTTGCTGCGACATCAGAGTAGGGTGCTTTTTTCTTTTTTTATGGTGTGTGTCATTTTCGACCCCGTTTCCATAATACAAGGTATTCTGGCATTCTGCAGCCTTGTACGAATGGTTAGGATTTGCGGTATTATTTTTTTTTTTAGATCGGCCAATTTCTGTTAACTTGCGGTAGAGTGTAGAGTAAACAACAAAACCACTGAACATGAGCAAAATATCGGGAATCTTCACGAACTGGGGTGAGGCGTACGGAAGATTAGTAGAAACATACATTGATGGGACGTGGTGGACTGTTGGTGATTATCTGGAAAATGTTGGGAAAGGGACAAAGCGCTTGCTGGTAAATGCCTATCCTTTTTTGTATGGCGGAACCTCATCCTCGGTGTTTAAAGGCTCTTCGCCGAAAGACGGTGGGTTTGCAAAGCCGACAAAGGATGTGGAACAACGTTTTAAGGATTAAAGCGCTCTGTTATGCCTCGTGAACCTTTGGAAGCTTACCTTGAAAGAATGAAAGGTGATGCTGATTTTCGTGCTGCGTTGATGGCAAAGGATGATATTGCTGACCGTATGGAGCTTATCTGTGCTCAGGCGATGCAGTACGCGTTTGAGGATGTGTGCGAAAGCGGGAGCGTTGAAGAGAGCGCAAAGAAGCGGGAAGAAAACAACACTTGTTGCGGCCCTGCATCTGCGTTCAAGGGCTCCTCTCCCTGGACTGCTGGTTATGCCAAGCCGAGCAAAGCAATTGAACAGCGCTTCAAGGATTAAACTACCGAGTGAAGACCAGGCGGAAACCAATATTGCTGCGGCGGTTGTCGGGGGTACGGTAAATACGATATGCCGACCGACAGTACTCGACATCAATACCCCAACTCCCGCCACGAAGAACACGGTTCGAACCGGTTGCTGGTCCCGCAGGGTTGGTCACCGTGCCTGATGCCTTGCATTCGTCATAATAGTTGACCCCGAACCAGTCACTGCACCATTCAAAAACATTGCCGTGCATGTTGTATAACCCCAATGCATTGGGTGCAAAACTGTTGACAGCACAGGTGTTCTTTCTGAACAACCCCGGTTCGTCCTTTATAAATTCGTTGCCATTATAATTTGCCTGATTGGGTAACAAATTCTCTCCGGTATTGAACGGTGTTGTTGTTCCTGCACGGCAAGCATACTCCCATTCCGCTTCTGTAGGTAACCGGAAAGGCTTCTGTGTATTGATCGATAGCCAATTGCAGTAAGCTACTGCATCATTCCAGCTCACATGCAAGACAGGATGGTTCGCTTCAGCCTGAGGCCGTATACCGCCCAATGCTCCATGACGCCAGTTAACTCCTGCTGTTTTCACTGCATCGTTTGAGGTAGTGACACTGAAACTGCCGGTTGCTTCTGCAAATTTTCTGAACTCGGCCACGGTCACCGCATGTTTGCACATATAAAAGTCACTTACTCGCACATGATGCTGCGTCTCCCAGTTCAATCGATTAATTTCATGCACCGGACTCCCCATCATAAATTCACCACCCCGTATCAGAGCGAAGCTGTCGGGGATAGAGTTATCAGTGCTTGTATCCCCAAAAATATGAGTAAACCACTTCACATTTTCTCATTCTAAACAGTTGACCAAAATACATGCCATAATTATAGAAAAAGGCGTAACTATAAGCGATTAATATATATAATGAACAGAAATATATTAATATTTTTACACTATGCATAATTGATATTTTTCGTCCAACACAATCACCTTTCCCTCTTATTTTTTTTGCAGTTCCAGTGTAGTTCTTCTATGTTTCTTTCAATCGGGAAATGTTTGATGATGTTGTTTTTCGGGTATCATACCCGTAGCATTGTCTGTCTGAAGACAATGTTCTGAATAATGTACGGTGTAATAAGAAAGAAATAGATGCACATACCGGATGGATATTTAAGCCCTGAGACTTGCGTGCTCTTTGGTACCGTGATGATCCCGATATGGACGGCCGCTTCAAAAGCGGTCAAGAAAACATTGAGTGTGAGGCAGGTACCCTTTCTGGCGATTGGCGCCGCGTTCAGCTTTGTCATCATGATGTTCAATGTGCCCATTCCCGGCGGTTCAACCGGTCATGCGGTAGGGGGCGTGCTCGTTGCTGTTCTTTTAGGGCCATGGGCTGCATGTATCGCCGTTACCGTTGCCTTGGTGATTCAGGCACTCTTGTTTGGTGATGGCGGAATTACGGCTATTGGAGCGAATTGTTTTAACATGGCTTTTGTACTTCCTTTTTCAGGTTATTATGTTTACAAATTCATCAGTTCCGGCAGCCAGGCCAGTTCCGGCAGACGAGTCATTGCCGCTGGTGCCGGTGCATACGTTGGCATTTGTATGGCAGCTCTCTGTACCGGAATTGAATTCGGGCTTCAACCCCTACTCTATCATAGGGCAAATGGTCAGGCGCTCTACTCTCCTTATGGCCTGAATGTGGCCGTTCCCACCATGGTTTTGGCCCATCTTGTTGTGTTTGGATGGGTTGAGGTGATTGTGACCGCATTGGTTGTCAAATATTTACAGAAGCAGAACGCTGTTTTTTTTGAAGGAGGCAGATCATGACTTTGACCGGAAAATTATGGATAGGTATTGTCGCTTTGATTATACTGTCGCCATTGGGATTGATCTTGCCGTATCATTTCAAGGCAGGATCAGCCTGGGGTGAGTGGGGGCGGGATGAGATTCACAAAATGACAGGGTATCTCCCCCAGGGTTTTCAAAGCCTTTCCGAGCGGTGGAAAGCCCCGATGCCTGATTATGCATTTCAGGGATGGGAGGGAAAAGATCTCTCTTCAATGAGTTTCGCCTATATCATCTCTGCTGTTGCAGGAATTGCTATCATAGCAGGCGTGACCTTGGTCATAGGCAAAGTACTGACGAAAGAACATGCGTAATAAATTACATAAAAGGCGTGATTTTATAGAGCGTTCAACCTTGAGCGCTCTTGCTTTTTTAAAAGATGCAACCTTTGCGGAAGAGTATGCTAATTGCAAAGGTTTTTTGCAGTCGCTGGATCCCCGCTTCAAAACCATCACCTTTTTGCTTTTTCTTATTACGGCGGTCTCCTTGAAAAGCGCGGTTCTGATCGGCTCTCTCTATGGAGTGTGTTTGACACTTGCCTTGTTGTCCAGCATTCCGGTTGCGCACTTTTTGACAAGAACACTGCTTTTCATCCCTTTGTTTTCACTCACTATTGTGCTTCCAACCTTGTTCAGCGTGGTTACACCCGGAGAACCGGTTTGGTCCTTTCATTGTTTAGGCATTCATGGTGTCATAACGCGTCCGGGTCTCGATGGAGCACTCTTGTTTGTGGTCAGAATTGCAACTTCAGTCTCCCTGATTGTTTTATTGTCGATAACGACACGTCACTCAGAATTATTGAAAGTGCTACGGGTATTTGGTATCCCGCAGATTTTTGTTTTAACCGTATCAATGTGTTACCGCTATCTCTTTCTCTTTGCAACGATGGTCGAAAATATTTTTACCGCTGTGAAAAGTCGTGTCGGGATACTCTCTCATCGTCAGCATGGGCAGCAGGTTGTGGCCTGGAATATTGCCAATACATGGAACAGAACAACGCAAATGAGTGAAGAGGTCTATATGGCGATGCTTTCGAGAGGTTACACCGGTGAGCCCCGACTCCTCTCTGAATTTCAGGCAACCCCGAAAGACTGGGTCTGGCTGGTGTGTGCCGTGATCCTGTGTGCCGGCCTGTTCTATAAAGGATATACCCTGTGAGTGATATTATTTTTGAATTGAAGGATGTGCAATACTCCTATCTGGGCAAATTCCCTGCACTCTGCGGTGTTGATATGACTATTCGATCGGGTGAAAAGATTGCTGTCATTGGTGCTAACGGAACAGGGAAGTCGACCTTGCTGCAACTTCTGGATGGACTTATTTTTCCTCAAAATGGTCACATGACCGCCTTCGGAGAGAGACTGCTTGAACATTCACATGCGGATGAAAAGGCAGCACACCGCTTTCGACGAAGAGTCGGCCTTGTATTCCAGAATGCCGATATCCAGTTGTTTTGTCCCTCGGTGAGAGAGGATATTGCCTTTGGGCCGCTGCAGCTGGGCGTTGCCGAGAAAGAGGTCAACAGACGCATTATCGAGGTTGCTCAGGTGCTGGATATTCAGCATCTTTTGGACAGGGTACCCCATCAATTAAGTATCGGAGAGAAAAGGCGGGTTGCCATCGCTTCTGTTCTGGCTATTGATCCCGATGTCTACCTGTTCGATGAACCGACGGCAGGGCTCGACCCTTTAACCGTAAGGCACATCATTGATTTTATTGTTAAAGCCAACCAGAGAGGGAAGACCATTATTACCGCTACGCACGACCTGCATATTATCGGCGAGATAGCCGATACCGTCTATGTGTTTGGCCGGAACAAAAGAATTGTCAGGGGAGGAAGCTCGGAATCTGTCTTGAATGACCGCTTACTCCTGGAGACAAATAATCTTGTACATATTCATCGTCATCACCATGACGGCATGGAGCATGTACATCAGCATCTGCCGTTGGAGCCGCACGACTGAGATTAATGCGGCCTGTTTTTCCGATATTCACCGATGGCATCAGCGGCCAGCATGGCATTGATGACTTTATCCGGTGTGACCATGCCCGCTTCATGATGAATGAATTCGTTTGGAGCACAGGCTTTTTCCGCGGCAGGCATTAATCTGAGACGATCGAAATTGTTCAGGCCGATATCCGCAAGAGTCGTGGGGAGCCCTATGGCTTCGCAGAAAGAAAATACCACTTCCGACTCTTCAGGAGATGCATCAGTGAGTTGCAGCCCGGCAAGAACGCCAAAAGCCACCTTTTCACCGTGGTAATAAGCATGTGTTTCTTCCAGAGCCGTAAGCCCGTTGTGAATGGAATGGGCACTTGCCAGACCGCCGCTTTCAAAGCCGACTCCGCTTAACAGAATATTCGCCTCGACGATATGCTCAAGAGCCGGTGTGATGAAATGCCCCTCAGCAGCTATCTTCGCGATTGCGCCGTATTTGAGCAAGGTGTCATAACAGAGCCTTGCAAGGCTGAGTCCAGTCAGAGTGCTGAGTCCGCCGCATTCGTTGAGAGACTGTGTGTTGCTGCATGACTTTGCTTCAAACCATGTCGCGAGCGCATCACCCATGCCCGCCACGAGAAATCGCACAGGAGCCTTGGCGATAATTTCCGTATCAACAAGAATAGCTGCAGGATTCGATTTCTGATAGTACACCGATTCAAAAACGCCCTGGACAGAATACAGAACGGCGCACCCACTGCAGGGCGCGTCAGTCGATGCGATCGTGGGCACAATAATAACCGGAATATCTGCACGATCTGCAGCGATTTTCGCGGTATCAATTGTTTTTCCGCCACCCATCCCGACAAGAACATCCACCTTTTTTTCATGAATGATTCCCGCCAGTCTGAAGAGCTCTTGTTCACAACACTCGCCTGAGAATCGTTCGACAGGCAGAGAGTGAGCATGAAGGTCCAGACCGCTTTCCGGAAGAATTGTCCTGTGCGCCGTAGGCGACGCAAGGATAAGCCCTTGATGGCCAAACAGAGAGATCAGGGACGGCAACTCGCCGAGAGCACCGACGCCCTGAATATACTTTCCTGGAAATAAAACTTTCTTCAGCATCTGATTTCTCCTACAGGGGACGTTGTTGAATAGCGATAATAGGTAAAATGTGATTCTTTCGGACATCCTATAGTAAGTTAAGAACTCTCTCCCCGACCTTTTTTATGGTCGGATGCAACGTTAGCAGATAGAGAACATACCTTGGGCAAGCCGTTCGCTGAAGCGGCTGATGTCGGCAAGTTCAGCATCAACGATGCTGGCGACTGATTCCTGGACATCCCTGATTGATACTCCTGAGTTGGGGATGATTCTTGCTGATGCTGTAAGTGGCTGGTCGATTGGTTTGCCGATTTGACTGCAGAGAAAAAGTGACACCTCCTGTATACCTTCGACCTCCCGGTAGATGCGTTCGGCGGTCTCGCGTGCCAGTACATTATAGATTTTACCAACATGGTTGACCGGATTTTTACCTGCGGCAGCTTCAAGACTCAACGATCTTCCGAATGAAATAAGTCCGTTAACCCTGTTACCCCTTCCTACCTCACCACCATCAGCTCCATCTGCCGAAGTACCGAGCACCGTCAGGTATATACCGCTCTCGCCGCGTGAAGGATCGTCAAGTGTATTGATCGCTATTGCAACCCTATCGAATGACTGACCTTTTGCCGCGATAAATGCCTGCAAAGCTTCACGGATCGCCTCCTTGCGCTCAAAATAGATGGTTGTATCGGGGATATAACGATCCACAAATGCGATGGCAATGGTCAGAGTCAGGGTATTGCCGTCTCGGTATGCCATAACCTTCACATCTTCGCCTGTTTCAGGAAATGCCAGTTTAAAACTGGTGGAGTTCAGATAGTGTTCGGTTTCAAGCACAAGGTATTCCACGCTGCTGAGTGGTGCATACCCGACCCCTACAGATGTATCGTTTGCTCCGATAACTGTGCGGGAAAAAAGATCAGTAAGTTCAACAGAACCTGGTTTGATCTCATTCTGAAAGATCACATGGATGTCTGGGTCGACAAAACGCAGATTTTTTCTGAGCCACTCCGTTGCCGCTGCTTCAGCAATTTCGGCGACAGGGATACGGATTCCATGGTACTCATACGTGGCCCTGTCACCAAAAATGAATTTCATAGGTTCAACGATTCTCCCGCCTCCAGGTTTTACAGCACTGATACCGGCAATCAGCAGACCTTTGTCGATATTGTGATGCAGAATATGTCCCGTAAGAGTCAGATACTCCCTGCACAGGTTTAAACAGACCGCCTCCATGACGGAGTCGCAGATGGTATCAGGATGACCCTTCCCCTTGCGCTCGACCAACTCGACCCTCTGCATGCCGGCGGGAGTGGTTCCTGCATGTTCAATAACAATGTTTCTTTTACCGTTCAAACTCATCATGCACTGTTTTGGTTTACCGCCATTTCCTGTAAAATATGGATTCCTTGTAAATTTTTTTTGTTTATTAATGCCCGAAGCTTTGTAGTTGTTCGAGGCAAATTTTCAATAACGTGCATGAGAAATGTTATTTATGTGACTGGAGGGGCCCGAAGTGGTAAAAGCTCTTTTGCCTTGCAGCAGGCAGTCCGGTACAAGAAAAAAGTTTTTTTAGCCACCGCCGAGCCGTTTGATGATGAAATGAAAAGCCGAATCGGCAAGCACCGGGCGGAACGGGGAGAACAGTTTATAACGATTGAGGAGCCCCTCTATCCTGAGCAGGCTCTCCTGAATCTGCCACCAGGCAGTGAGGTTGTACTGCTCGACTGCCTGACGGTCTGGGCAGGCAATCTGATGCACTGTTTTGAGGATGAAGGTGAAATAAATAACAGAATTGATTGTCTTCTTGAAGTTCTTCGTCAGCCGCCTTGCGATATTATCCTTGTCTCCAATGAGGTTGGAATGGGAATTGTACCTGAAAATGCCATGGCCAGAAGGTTTCGTGATATAGCGGGTATCGTTAATCAGAAAGTTGCTTCAAGAGCAACGGAGGCCTATCTTCTCTGCAGTGGCTTGCCGATCAGGCTGAAGTAGTACCGTAATAATTTTTAGAGCGTAGTAACCGATAACTTATTATTCGTGATTGTAATTATGCAGAAAGAGTTGCAGCAGCTTTTGAATCGCATTGAACCTGTTGACCGCTCGCTCAGTGCTGCGGCGCAGGCACATCTTGACGATCTTACCAAACCGCAGGGGAGTCTTGGCCGGTTGGAAGAAATTGCTTTAAAATATGTTCTGGCGACCGGTTCGTTGACGCCGTTGCTCACAAAAAAGAAAATCTGCTGTTTTGCCGGTGACCATGGTGTTGCGGCTGAAGGTGTCTCGGCTTTTCCGGCAGAGGTTACACCCCAGATGGTCTATAATATGCTCAATGGGGGTGCAGCAATTAATGTGTTGACACGTCATGCGGGTGCTGATCTTGATGTTGTGGATATGGGTGTCAACCATGACTTTCCCGATATGGCGGGACTTGTGAAAAGAAAGGTGAAGCCTGGAAGTGCCAATATAGCCATCGGCCCTGCCATGAGCGAAGCGGATGCCCTGCATGCTGTGTTGATCGGCGCAGAGCTTGCGGTTGAGGCTCATAAGGCAGGCTACCATATTCTGGGAACGGGAGAGATGGGTATAGCTAATACCACCCCTGCCACAGCACTCTATTCGGTTCTCCTTGATGTGCCGGTTGAGAGCATCACCGGAAGGGGTACCGGCATTGATGATGAACGTCTGAAGCATAAAATAGAAATTATCAAAAAGGCCATCGAAGTGAATACTTCGCGCTCTGCCACACCCTTTGGTGCCCTTGCGGCGCTGGGCGGTTATGAAATTGCTGCAATAGCCGGGTTTGTTCTTGGTGCAGCCTCCTGCAGAGTTCCCGTCGTGGTTGACGGCTTTATCTCCTCCTCTGGTGCAGTTGTGGCTCTCAAGCTCTGTCCGGCAGTTGAAGACTATCTCTTTTTCAGCCATCTTTCCAATGAACAGGGTCACAGGGTGGTTATGCAGAAGCTTGGCGCCAGGCCGATTCTTGATCTTGACCTCCGTCTTGGTGAGGGAACCGGAGCCGCACTCTCCATGCAGCTTATTGAGGGCGCGCTGAAGATTTATAATGAAATGGCAACCTTCAGCGGAGCAAAGGTCAGTGAAAAAAGTGACGAGTAACCGATGCTGAGCGGTTTGGTTACAGCTTTGAGAACGTTAACCGTACTCACAGTGCCGGGAAAGGATACCGCAACCTTCAGCAGCTCTCTTTTCTGGTTTCCGGTGGTAGGGTTGCTGCTTGGACTTTTTCAGGCAGCGATCGGCTATGCCGGTTATGCGGCAGGGTGGAATGAACTTGCGGCTGCGCTTGTCGTGTTTGGAGGGATTATCTTGACCCGGGGAATGCATGTCGACGGTCTGGCTGATCTGGCTGACGGCTTCTGGGGAGGAAAAAGCCGCGAAGCTGCCCTGAGGATCATGAAAGATCCAAACGTAGGATCGTTCGGCGCGGCTGCTCTCTTAGGAATACTCCTGTTAAAATGGATTGCGGTACTCAAGCTTGTTTCACTGGGAGCTTTCGGTTGTATTGCCGCCGGTGTGCTGCTTGCCCGCTGGGTTCAGGTTCTCCTCGCTTCATCGCTGCCCTATGCCAGAAGCGAAGGTGGCACAGCCCACTCTTTTGTCAACGGAGCAGGATGGCCGCATACTCTTGTTACTTCGATCATGACGCTTTTCTTTCTTTTCACCCTTCTTTCCTTTGAACTCTACTCTTTCGTTGTCGCACTTGTTGCAGCACTTGCCGCAGGATTGATGATCGGGATGTTGAGTTACAGAAAAATCGGAGGAGTGACCGGTGATGTGCTTGGAGCAGTCAGTGAGTCGACCGAATTGTTCGTCTGGACTGCCTGTGCGCTTTACGGAATCATTCGCGGGTAGTCCACCAGGCATCCCCGTAATTGTAGAAAAGCTCTTCACCCTTCAGAATATTGCGCAATGCATAGAGAATCATTTCCGGGCCGAGAGAGCTATCTTCCCGATAATAGGCGACATTGGGTGTCGATGAGTGGTTGAAGAGCATACCGTACCCCATGACCACAAGGCGTGCGGTTTCATCATTACCGTAAAACACATAGTTGACCAGTTCGCCGCCGATATCCCGGTCAGTAACCTCAAGTGCAGGGCAGCGTTCAATAATGTCACCCTCTCTGATGTTTTCCGCTGCAAAGGCGCCCCGTCCGCTGACCGGTGAAGCGCTGATACTGATCACCCCTCTTCTGATGGCAGGACGCTTTTTCTTGATGAACATGCCGATAGCAATGCCGACAAGGATGCCGGAGATCAGGACGGCAGAAATGATGACGATAAGTTGTGGTTCCATAGTTTGCTCTATTGGTCAGATACTCTCGGAGCTGCGACTGCAAAAATGTAACACTTTCTCAGCTTGTAGCACTGTAGGATTGCCTGTTGGTTTTTCGGGAATGATGAGCAAGAATTTATAGTTGTATAACTTAAGGCATTCAAAATGATTGTCCTGAGGTTTTTGTTTCCGGGTTGTTTGAAGGTGAGGTTTACCATGAGGAGTTTTCTGCATGTCTGACAATCCAGTTGGTAACGGTCATGCTCCAGCGGTGCTGAAAATCAGTGACCTTTCGAAATCCTACATTATGGGCGAAATAAGGGTGGATGCGCTCAAACATATATCCCTTGATTTTTATTCAGGTGAACTTGCCGTTCTTCTGGGTGCATCCGGAAGCGGAAAATCGACGCTGATCAATATTATCGGCGGGCTTGATACTCCTTCATCAGGTAGCCTCTTTTTTCACGGACGAGAAATTACAGCAGCGACGGAAACAGAACTTACAGCCTACCGTCGCCGATCGATCGGTTTTGTTTTCCAATTCTACAATTTGATCTCAAGTCTTTCAGCGCTCGAAAATGTGCAGCTTGTGACTGAGATTGCTGAAAATCCGATGCCACCTGAAGAGGCGCTCAAGCTGGTCGGGCTTGCACATCGGCTTAACCATTTTCCAGCCCAGCTTTCCGGAGGAGAACAGCAACGGGTGGCCATTGCCCGGGCGGTTGCCAAGCGACCTGAACTGCTCCTGTGTGATGAGCCTACCGGCGCGCTTGATTTTCAGACGGGAAAACTTGTCCTTGATGTCATCGAAAAGGTCAACCGAGAGCTCGGTACGACAACACTGATCATTACTCACAATGCCTCTATTGCCGGTATGGCGGACAGGGTTGTGCGTCTGAGCAGCGGGGAGGTCTCTGAGGATCGGAGAAATCTTACACGCCTTTCACCTTCAGAACTTCTCTGGTAAACTGAGCGATGAAACCCCTGCAGAGAAAACTGCTGCGCGAGTTGCTGCGCCTCAAAGGTCAGATGCTGGCCGTTGCAGCTGTTGTTGCCTGCGGTATCTCAGTGTTTGTTTCCATGAGCAGTGTTCAATATTCACTTGAGGCCTCGCGTGCCCGCTATTACAGCAAGTATCGTTTTGCGGATGTTTTTATGCAGGTCAAGCGTGCGCCTGAGTTTTACCTCGAAACGGTACGCAGCATTGCAGGAGTAGCTTCGGTGAATTCCCGCATTGTGGCTGATGTGACACTCGATGTACCGGGACTCGACGAACCGGCCACTGGAAGGCTTGTCTCAATACCGGAGTACAGAACGCCGGTTTTGAATGATCTGTTTATCAAGAGCGGTCGTTATATCGATCCCGGCAAACCTGAAGAGGTTGTCGTCAGTAAACCCTTTCTTGAAGCCAACAAACTTGCCCCGGGCGACCACATTACCGCGGTGATCAATGGAAGAAAGAAAGAGCTGCTCATTGTCGGGATGGGTCTCTCTCCGGAATATATCTATGAGGTTCAGCCCGGTGCTTTTTTCCCCGATAAGCGCAGGTTCGGGGTTATATGGATGAGCCGCAGAGCCCTTGAGTCGGCGTTTGATATGAGCGGAGCGTTCAATGATCTCTCCCTGACGCTTGCCCACGGCGTCTCGGAAAAGGATGTTCTCCTGCAGCTTGATAACCTGTTCACTCGTTACGGATCGCTTGGAGCCTATGGCCGGAGTGAGCAGCTCTCTGACCGCTTTATTGCCGACGAAATCAAGCAGGTGGGTATTCAGATTACCTTTCTGCCTGCAATCTTTCTTGCTGTGGCGGTTTTTTTACTCAACATTGTTCTCCGTCGACTTGTAGCAACCCAGCGCGACCAGATTGCCGTACTTAAGGCGATAGGCTATTCCAATGAAGATGTAGCCCTTCACTACCTTGGTTTTGCCATGATCCCTACGGCAGTCGGATCGGTTGTCGGGACTGCCCTTGGAGCCTGGCTTGGCCGGGGCATGATGAATATCTATGCCGATTTCTATAACTTTGCCGAGCTGGTCTATACCTTTCGTTTTGAAAATGTTGCACTGGCCGTTCTCTTGAGTTTCGCAGCTGCGCTTGTTGGTGCACTTGGTGCAGTACGCAAAGCGGTCTTGCTGCCCCCGGCGGAAGCGATGCGTCCTGATTCGCCCGTTTTGTACAAACCCGGTTTTCTTGATCGTGCATCGTTGCGCAAAAGAGTGCCAGTATCATTACGGATTATTGTCCGCAACCTTGAGCGTCGCCCATGGAAAGCTTCCATTTCAGTCCTTATGATCTCTCTTGCGGTTGCCATTCTTATTGCTGGCCGCTATACCTATGATTCAGTCGATCGTATGATTCAGGTGGAGTTTGCAGAGAAACATCGGGAAGATGTCACCCTTATTTTCAATGATCCCAAGCCTCCTTCTGTGGTCTATACCATAGCGTCACTCAGCGGTGTACTTGAACATGAGTATTACCGTGATGAACCGGTAAGAATGCGCTTTGGCCATCGTTTTCGCCGCCTCTCCATCAAGGGCCTGCAGTCGGCAGAGGGCCTGCAGCGTCTGGTTGATAAAAACGGGCGTCACTTTTCTCTTCCAGCTGACGGGATTATTCTGACCTCAGCCCTTGCTGACATTCTTGGAGTCCGGCCGGGTGACAGACTGCAGCTTGAGTTTCTCCAGGGCAGGCAGCTCCATCGCGAAGTGCTTGTTAGCGCTGTCATTGACGAAATTCTCGGACTCTCAGCCTCTATGAATCTTGCCCAGTTGAACACTCTCGCTGGAGATGGCGGCGTGCTGAATGCCGCCTATTTGCGTATAGATCAATCAAAAGCCGGTCCGCTCTATACATCACTCAAGAAAATGCCTGGCGTGGCAGGGATGATGATGCTTAAGGCCCTTAAAGAGAGCTTCGAAGAGTTGATTGCCCAAAGTATGACCACATCAACGTTTATTCTTACCTCTTTTGCCTGCGTTCTTGCTTTTGCCGTGGTCTATAACGGTGCGAGGATATCGCTCTCTGAACGGGCTCGTGAACTGTCGAGTCTCAGGGTACTTGGAATGTCGAAGGGTGAAGTTTCCTTTATTCTGCTTGGTGAACAGGCCCTGCTTACCCTTTGTGCCATACCGGTCGGCTTTATGATTGGTATTGCTCTTTCCGCTCTGCTTGCCCATGCGCTCAGTTCGGAACTCTATCGCTTGCCGCTTGTTTTCACTGCCTATAACTTTCTCTTTGCCTTTACGGTTATTGTTATGGTGTCGGTCGTGTCCGGCCTTGCTGTCCAAAAACGTCTTTCAAGTCTCGATCTTGTCGAGGTTTTAAAAACCAGGGAGTAGATGATGGTCTTTTCAAAAACACAGCGCATCGCAGCAATATCCTTTGCGGCAGTCGCCCTCACTCTTTTTGTTATCTTCAAACCCTCCGCACTTCCTGTGGATTCAGGTGAAGTCCGGCGAGGCCCTCTTCAGATTACCCTTGATGCCGAAGGTGTAACTCGGGTGAATGATCGCTTTGTTATTGCCGCTCCGGTAACAGGGAAACTCATCAGAATAACTCTGGAAGAGGGCGACCGGGTACGAAAAGGGGATGTTGTCGCTGCGGTGGTACCTCCTGAACTTAATGCGCGTGAGTATCGGGAAGCTGCAGCAAGGGCCCGCTCAGCCCGTGCAATGCTCGATGAAGCGATTGCCCGCCAGAAAAGAGCCCTTCTTGGTTTTTCACAGGCCGATCGTCGTTCAGAGCGCTACCGGAAACTCTACAGTGAGGGTGCGGTGTCAAAGGAGGCCTTCGAAGTTGCAGAGAACGAAGCCGGAGTGCTGAAAAGGGAGGTTGAGGCCGCCCGTTCAGCGGTCGAAGGAGCGCGTCAGAGTTTTGAGGCTCTTCAGGCACCGGTTGACCTGAAGATATCAGGAAAACCGGTTACTGTTCTCTCTCCGGCTGACGGGCGAATTCTTCGTATTCATGAAAAGAGTGAACGCGTTATCAATGCGGGCTCTCCGCTTGTTGATATCGGTGATTCCACGGCAATAGAGATCGTTATCGATGTCCTCTCCTCTGATGCCACAAAAGTCCGGCCAGGACATCGGGTTGTGATCCGCGATTGGGGCGGCGAAAAGGAGCTTCAGGGAGTCGTGAAAACTATCGCTCCGGGGGCATTCACCAAGATATCTGCACTTGGTATCGAAGAAAAACGAGTGAATATTGTAGCCCTCCTCAACGAGTATGAACCTCTGCTTGGCGACAACTTCCGCGTTCAGGCCAAAATTGTGCTTCGTGAAGCCACTCATGTACTCCAGGTGCCGGTCAGCAGTCTCTTCAGAGGTCGGGATGAGTGGCGCCTTTTTGTGATTGAAGATGGCAAAGCTGTTGAAAGAAGTGTGAAAATCGGCATACGCGGAGCCTTTCAGGCCGAGGTGCTCTCAGGAGTCACGGCGGGTCAGAAAGTGGTGGTGCATCCCACCAATGAACTCAAGGATGGGACAAGGGTGAAGATGCAGGAGTAAATGAGCGATTCTCTCTCCTGTCCACAATTCTGATTGTTATATTGTTATCGAACCCGCTGTCGTTTCAGGTTAAGGTCATAGAAAAGAGGCTCATATTTTTGTTAACTGAATTGGAGTTACTATCGTTATTCAACAACGTCCCCTATCGTTAGTTATTATTGGTGGGGGAGCGGCAGGGATGTCGGCGGCTATTGCTGCAAGACGGGGAGCTGAAGCCTCTGGTATTGCTTGTTCCATAACGCTTTTGGAGCGTAATCAGCGTCTCGGGACAAAAATCAGGATATCCGGAGGAGGAAAGTGTAATGTAACCCATCAGGGTACGCCGGCAGAGATGCTTGAGCAGGGTTTTCTTCGTCTCAATGAACGGCGTTTTTTACGCAATGCTCTCTACGGTTTTTCAAGCAGTGACCTGCTGGAGTTACTGCATTCCCGAGGAGTTGAAACCGAGGTGCGACCGGACGGCAAAGTGTTTCCTTTAAGCGGAGATGCCTCTTCGGTAGCCCTGGCATTTGAAGAGTTGCTCAAGGAGTTGTCAGTTCAGCTGCTCTTTTCCTGCAGGGTTCGGAGTGTTGAACGAAAGGATGGCTTGTTTCATATTACCACCACGGCTGAAACATTGACTGCGGATGCGGTTATTCTCGCCACCGGCGGCGTTTCATACTCCGCAACAGGCACCACGGGTGACGGCCTTGTTATTGCCCGAAAACTGGGTCACACCATCAAAGAGCCCTCAGCAGCGCTGGCACCGGTCTTTACCCTCAAGGCTCCCCCTGCATCTCTTTCAGGAGTATCGCTTCGTTCGGCAGGCCTAGTCGCCTCTGCTGGAGGTAAGTGTATCGAACGGCGCGGTGACCTGCTCTTTACGCATCGCGGCTTCAGCGGTCCTGCAGCATTGTCCCTTTCGCGCGATATCGCCGAACTCTGCCGTGATTTTGGCAGTGCATCTCTTTTTGCCGACCTTTTTCCCGAACACAATCCCGCTGAACTTGATCATCAGCTTCTTCAGCATGCACGCAAACATGGCGCCCAGATGGTTCGAAAGTTCCTCCAGATATGCCCGATAGCTCCCTCCCTCAAAAAAGGGTTCATCGAAGCACCTTATGGCACCATTCCCACAGCTCTTGTCCCCTTTATTATTCGTCACGCCCTCCTCGAAATCGACATAACCTGGAGCACCCTTCAAAAAGAGCAGAGACAATCCCTGCTCACAGTTCTGAAGAGGTTTCCGCTCGGCACCGTGCGCAATGTACCACTCGATCAAGGCGAAGTCTCAGCCGGAGGCATACTCCTTGGAGAAGTAAACCCAAAAACCATGCAGTCAAGAGTTCTCCCAAACCTCTTCCTCTGCGGCGAATTGCTCGACTATGCAGGCGAAATAGGAGGCTATAACCTCCAGGCCGCCATTTCCACAGGATGGACAGCCGGCATAAACGCGCTAAAAAAGTGCTGAATGCTGAGTAAAAAGTGCCAAGTACAAAAAAGAGCCATCTCAGCACTCGGCACTTTCAACTCTGCACTTTCTTTCATGAGCATGAATATGCAGGTTCTTTTGTTGCCAGATTCATCGTTCGGATTTCAAACCTTGTATGTTCGAGGTCAAAGGTGAATTTCGGGTTGTCGTGAAACATGACCAACTTCTTTTCAAAGCGGACTTTCATCGGGACACTCACCTTGCGCTCATCCCCACAGACGTTGTTTTTCACTCCAGGATGAAAGAGTTCCGCGTTTTGTTCCTTGACGGTGACGTGCACGGCATGATCGACAGTACTGAGCGCCTCAATAGAACCATCTTCGGCGAGCTGCACCGAGTTGATGTCTCCGTGTATTCCATTCGGCTCATTATCCCATGAGGTTATGACACCAATCGGGGTAGAGATGTCAATTTTTTTCTGCGGCTCAAACGAACGGATGGCGCCCGATTCATAAAAGGCAAGCCCTTTCCTCACAACAATCTCTCCCATCGGAGTTGTGATCGTCAGTGTCTGACCCGGCCAGAGTGTTATGCTTTTCAGGGCTCCGCTCTCGTAGAACTGCAGGCCGATCAGCTTGGCGGTCAGCGTTCCCAGCGGTGAGTTGAAGGTGATGTCCTGAGCAAGCGCAAACTCGTTTTTCCACGACCAGAAGCCGCTCAGCTTACCGTCAAGCGAAAAAATTCTTTTGATGCTGCCGTTTTTATGAAAAGTAACCAGCTCAGCGGGAATACTGCCGACCGGAGTTTCAAGGATGGTTTGTGATTGCAGGGCAATTGATTTCAGTGAACCGTCCTTATAGAAATACATAGGCTTGACCGAACGTCTTCCCATGTCTTCGGCTTCGTACTGAGGAATCAGCGTGCCATAAGGGGTTTCAAGGCTGTTTTCTTCAGTGACAAGACAGCCGTCCATTTTGCCGTTCGAAAAGAGGCTGCGAAACTCAACCCCTGTAAGGTCGCCGTAGAGTGTGCTGACTGTAGACATGATTATTGCGTTTATTTATACGTTGAACAAGGTGTTGAACAATCCATTGTACCTCTATCATTGCAATAAGTATGCCGATAAAATTAATCCTGTTTTAAGTGCTTATATAATTATGTTTTAGTGTTTTTTATTGTGGACACTTGTCAGTGTGGAATAGTAACAAATTTGTTGGAATGAGATGTTGATCTACATTATTGTAGAAAAAGACACAGAGCCCTTGTGAGACTCTGTGGATGAATAATGCGACGAGAGGTTGTGTATGAACACGGTTATTTTCGGTAGAGATGCATGGTATTGACTGGTTTACCCTGCAATTTCAGGTAATAGAAAAGCTGTGCCTTGTGCTGGTTAAAGTGATCGATCATGCTCAGCAGGCGTTTTCCCAGGTTGACAGGTGTCGGGTCCCATGGTGCCGGTGCCAGCCTGGAGAAAAGATCCTCTTCGCTGCAATGGGCAACAGCGTCAAGAGCTGTTTGTCTGTCTGTCGCGAGCAGTGCAAGTGCCTCCTCAAGAGTGGCGACACTCTTCAGTTTTTCGGCAGGAGGGAGATTTTTTTCAGTTGTTTTATCATGCATATCGCTATGAGCAGGCATTGCCCACTGGCCTGTAGTAAAACCTTTTATAGGCATACCGCATGACTGGGTGAGGTGGAAGAGCAATTGACCAGTGGTCATCCAGTTATTGGTTTCCGACGGCTTCCATGAAAGATCGTTTTCATCAAGAAGCTTTATCAGGCGTTCCGTGACGTTGAACGTTTCGTTGATTTGTTGCTGCAATAGTTCATGCCAGTTCATCTTCTTTTAGTTTAAAGGGTTATTTTCTGTTGCAAAGATACCTCAACCATACAGACACATTTCATGAGCTTCTATAATACATGATAAAATATCAATAAGCACAAAAAGGCGGTTTTCCCTCTTGGGGATTGTATTTATTTAGGGTTAAGTGATCAGTTGCATGAATGCTCTTCGGGGATATCAGTTCGAGTATGGGATAGTAATCCAATTTATCGTTTAATAGTTTGCGTTTTTTGCATAATACATACCTTTAGCAGTCAAAAATCCCCGAAAAGCCAATAAAATCAAGAGGTGTTTTTCTCTTTGTCGCGCCTAATGATAATAAATACGTAGTTATCTTGCTTTCAATTTTTCTTTGGCAGATTATTTTTCTTGTTGTAAACTCCGAGTAAGAACGTTAAATATCAGTAACAAAGCAGAAAATCATACTCATTACAGTGTTATTACGTATAAAATTGGAGAATTTAACAAAAAAGTTTTATTATGTATTTCTATAAAAAAATAAACTTAATTTTAAACAAATTAATAATTATAAAAAATAATATAAATAAACCTGATAAATTACACAACGCTAATATAGGTCTAATAATCTTAGTTGTTAATCGGCTTATTTTATGGGTATTATTTTTAATAGATAGGGCCTCTTCATATTTCTATATATTATTTTTTAGCATAATCAGGATTATTAAAAAAAACGAGACTGAGAAGGTTGATTTTGTGATGTGTAGATATAAATATTTGTGTAATTCCGAACTTGAATCTATTGAAAAAATAACATTAGAAGATACTTTACGTAGCAATTATCCAGATAAAAAGATTTTAATATTTTTTTGGGATATCAATAGGCCTTTATTTTTTTTTGGAATTAATTTTATTAAAACCATAGCAAAGGCTAATCCAAAATATTTGATATTTAGCTCATATTCTCCTGATATATATTATCACCCAATGCCCTTTCTGCTATCAAGGCTTAAAAAGAGAAATATATCAATAATTTCTTTATGGTGGGATACTTGTTTTTATGATTTCCCAATATCAATATCATCTGTTTTGAAGACTATAGATATTCATGGAATTATAGATAATCCAACCATGAATTTCGGAGATTCAAAAGAAGCTCTTATACTCAAGGAAAAAGCCATTAATTTATTTACTCCTTTTGAATTGAATGACAATAATAAAAAATTTGATAAAGATATAGATGTTGTTTTTTTAGGCCAGATATCTCGTTATAGAAGTTCAAGAAGGACCTTTATTGAATTTCTTTTAGATAATAACATAAGATTACATTACTCCACCTACGACAAGGAGCACCAGTGTTCTAACGAAAAGTATTATGAATTATTATCTCGAGCAAAAATTGGAATTAATTTTGCCATGAGTGTTGATTTTTATCAATTAAAAGCAAGGGTGTTTGAAGTAATGCGGTCGGGTGCTTTGTTACTTGAAGAAAGAAATGCGCAGACCGCATCTTATTTTAATGAAGATTTTGAGTATGTTGCGTTTTCTTCAAAAGAAGAGCTTCTTGATAAAATAAATTTTTATTTGAAAAACCCGAATCAAAGGCTTAGAATCGCACAAGCTGGTTATGAAAAGGTTATAAGAAAATTCACCGGAACTGAATTTTGGAATAAGTTATTGCCCAATGAATTTTAAATGGTAAAAAATGGAAAATTGTAATTAACTATTATGAAAATTCTTGTAACAGGAGCAGCCGGGATGATTGGATCGAACCTTTGCGGTCAGCTTCTAAGAGAGGGTTTTGAAGTAATTGGTATTGACAATTATTGGCGTGGTTCCATTGATAACCTAAAGTATACTTGTGGAAACTCCTTTCATAAGCTGACTATTATTGAGGATGACTTGTCAAAAATTGGACAGTGGTCAGATTCATTTAAAGGTTTGGATTGTGTTATTCATCTTGCTGATATAGTTGCAGGAATAGGATATGTATTTTGTAATCAAGGTATGATATTTCGGAAAAATTTACTTATTAACTCAAATGTTTCAACGGTAGTCGCAGAAAATAATGTAGGAAGATATATTTATGTAGGTACAGCATGCTCCTTTCCTACACAACTTCAGAGTGGTGTAGATTCTCCTCCCCTTAAAGAAATAGATCAATTTCCAGCAAATCCAGAATCTGCGTATGGGTGGAGTAAATTAATGGGAGAATTGGATGCTGGCTATCTTTGGCAAGATAACTCCATTCCCTCAGTAGTGTTAGTTTTACATAATGTTTATGGTACTCCATGTGATTATAAATCCTCAAGAGCACAAGTTCTTCCAGCATTGGCATATAGGGCACTTAACCTAAACCATAACGAATCGTTAGTTGTCTGGGGTGATGGTTCACAAGGTCGAGCATTTGTGCATGTTAGCGATGTTTGTAATGCTCTTATCACAGCTTTAACCAAGGGAGATGGCGCAGGTGTTATTCAAATAGGTACTGATATTTGTACTCCAATTAAAAGTGTCGTCTCAGCTATTGTAAATATTGTTGATCCTGAAATTAAGGTTGAATTTGACACATCGAAACCCATGGGAGATATGGGCCGTTGTGCAGATTTTTCAAAGGCAAAATTGATTTTAAATTGGGCTCCAAAAATGAGTTTAACTCAAGGGTTACATGAACTAATTAATTGGATATCAATAGAAAGTAACAAATAAATATAATACATAGAGTGTTTGTATGATAAGCGTCTAAGTATGGATTAAAATTCCTTCCCTGTTTATGGTACTTTGCTCTTGAATAAGTACCTGATACCAATAGTTATTTCAAGCTGTTTGGAGTTGAGCGTAAACACGGAATCGTTGTATTTTGGTCCGCCCATGCCGATTTTCGGATTGGTTGATATGCCGCATCCCTCAGTAGGCAAGCCGAAAAAGTTTTTATCCATCTTGCCGTTGCCATTTTCGTCATGTAGGACGCTGATCGCGTAGGTGCCATAAGGAACGTTTTCGAACACAAAAGTATCTTCCGTAGCGGTCATTTTTTTTACAAGCGTGGCATAAGAGCGTTCAGGCGTGTCGGGAAACCCTTTTTTGGAGGCATACAGCGAAGCTCCAAGCATACCGTTACTGTGCCTCAGTTCTTTGATGTGTACGGTGATGTTACCGGTCTGGGTGGGATCGACGGTTTCCTTGGTGGCGTTCTCGGCCATCAGTGGAGCAGTAGCAGTAAACAAGAGAGCGATAACAAGCGGAATAAATTTTTTCATGGCGTAAAACATGCTTTTCGGTTTCTGAAATCAACGTAACCCTCACTGCCTTTTGGGCAGTACCTACAATATCGATATTCCGAAATTCCCGAACAACCCCAAGATTACAATCCGCTCAGATCACTTATTCGTCCGAATCGTGCTTCATCCTGAAACATTATCACCTGTTTCTCAGCATTTCAGCGAAGATGCTGACCGACGACATAAAAGCATGTAAAGACTAATGGTTGCCGTCAAGGGAGGCATAACAGGCGCAAATACTGTCACCGTTACCCGCAATGATATACTTTATCTTTGAGCCGGAACAGGAATTTTTTGAAAGTGGATGCCGAGAGCTTTATCTCTTGCGCGGCTGGAACTTTTGAAAAATCTCTGTGTAGGCCATAGTTCTTCTCTTCGTTTGCGCGGTACCGGGCTAGAGGCGAGCCGTGCCGGAGCGGCAGTGTCATTGGCGCTTCCCTGGCTGCGTCTCTGGTGCCAATGGCGCAGAGCGGAGGTGACGGGCGCTGGAGGCACAGGGCGCAAGCTTGTTTTCTGGTGGCGCTCTTGTAGTCAAGGGCGCCATGCTGGCGGGAACTGCAGGGCTGGCGGGGAGCGAAGGCGGTAGTCCGCTTTCGATCTTGCTGTGTGGGTGGATGGTTTCGTGGTAATTGCTATCAATAGGAAGAATGGGACTTATAGGACATATGGCAAGATCCTTGGCTGGTGGTGTGTTCCGACGGTACTTGTCTGGCTGGATGGCTCTGGTTTGCTGGCAAGCCGAAGGCGCGCAGAGGGGTTTTTGTGCACCTTCTGGAGCTGTAGCGGGTCGATTCATGGAGCTGCGTGGAGCGTACTCGCGGAGCAGCGGCGGAATGAAGCGAGTTTTTCCTGCGAAGGTGGAGGAAGGATTGCAGTGCGCTGTTTGGCGGGTTTTGGGGGCGGGTGCTGGCGGAGATGAGGGCAGTGCGGGCCAGCGGCAGTTGGCCTGCGCGCCCGGCTGGCTGCGCAAACGGAGCGAAGCGGAGAGCAGCGCTCTGGTGGGAGAGGTTTGATGCAGGTGGTCATTCGATAATGAAGCTCATTTTTCCGCTTGACATCGTTAAAAAATCTCTTATGTTGTAAGCGAATTCATGGCCTATCGGCTTTGAATCTATCGAGGTCTCGGTCTGCTGTACCAGCGTAGCAAATCAGCGGTTTTTCTTTTTGCTTTCGAGTACTATTCTGTAAGTGTTTGCTCATCCTACCACGATAGGAGGAAGGAGTTTCGAGGCTCGATGCATCAAGATGTGCACCGAGCCTTGCGGTTTTAGAAGGATGCTACGACGTCATCATGGTGCTTGCAGGCTTTTTTGCAAAAAAATACATTGCAAGAACAGTACGTTTCAGGTAAAATATGTCAAAGGGTTGGGCTTTTACCGGTTGACAATGAGGCTCTGGACTTTTTCCGGAGCCTTTTTGTTTTTATGGAGAAATTATTCTGTTCAGCACTTTACTTTTAAGAGTGCGAAATATATGATATCGTCGGAGAAAAGAATCGTTGATGTCATTTCCAAAACGGGTCTGATCGCCACTCTTCCGAGAAACCCATCTCTTTTTCCTGTTTGAGGGGGCAGGATTTCATAAGTGCTTTAAGACCTTCTTTAAATGAGGTGTCGGGGCTGATAGTTTGCAGGATGTATTGCATACAGCATAATGCTGCGTAGGGCTTTAGGGTAAAATCTTTTTGTTTTGGATAAATGGGTTTGAGGGGTTTTTGGGTAAGGTGATATGGGCTGTCAACCTGCGGTTCCATAAGCGACCGTGATGTGCGCAAGTGTTGCGGATATGACTGAAGCAGAGCATCCAGTTTTCGAGCAGTTCGATATTGTTGAGCCCGAAATGTTTGACCACTGCGATTTTTTCGGGGCTTTTTTTGAGATTCCGGAACATTTGAGATAACAAGCCAAAACTGCTCACTTCAAGACTCATCCATGATGGCGGATCAAGAGGTTCGGTATAGGTGTTCTTGTAATGCTCGATAAACGTTTCGTTGGAGCGGCTGATTTCTGTTTGTAACGAGACAATCTGGCTATGAAAACGATTGATATCCCTGAAGAGCGTTTCGTTTAGCTGCCAATGGCTGCCGTGTGGCATTGCCCATTGGTAAATAATTTGTGTTCGAATAGCAATTTCAATTTTTTCCATGGCATCGAACACCATGCTTCTCAATTTACGGTCAAATACATAGAGTTCTATGATTTGCTCGAAGCTTACCGGAACGGTGAAGGGATGATTGGGCTGGGTGTTATCCTGGAATGGATAGGTATAGGCCCTGAGCCGGTAATAACTGATATTGGAAAGACAATGTATGGCAAAAGCTTCGTCACCAAAGGCAAGACCCCTTGCTTTCAGTTTTGTTATTTGGTCGGGGATTGATACTGCGGGTTTGCTGTATAACATGGGCTTCAGCTTCTGAGATTAAAAGAGAAAACCCCATGAAAAGCGAAAACCTGCCCGGGTGCGCTGTTCAAATGGGAAGCGTGGCAGGTATTATTGCTCATAATGTAAGCAATAGAGGCTTCGATGTCAAGCTGTATTTTACAAGATTTCATGTATTCCATACGACAAATGCGTTTAAAGCGCCGACCTTATTTCGTAACAATATCCTAAAAAATCAGTTACACAGTATAACTATGGACAAAAAAATAGTAGCCTCAAAAGCGCTATCTCAACGCCCAAGCAATGCTATAACCCAAAGCGCCGGCAGCCGACAACAAAAGAACAAGCACAACTGAGCGGAGCGCTTGTATGGATGGCGATTGTTGGTTATCTGCTGATGCGCGAGACAGAAGATTTGGCAAAATATTCAGATCAGCGGAAGAGTCCGTACCCTGATATTTTTTTTATCTTATTTTGTGTTTATATTCAGTTTAGCCTGTGTTGCATGAAGGTCGGCTTCACGCCGTTGAAGGGTATCCTTCTTAGTGCAATGATGGGCTTTTTTTTTGTTTTTCAGGCAGTTATCGCTCGATAGCTTTTTTTGCCGGTTGTAATAATTACCTCTGCTTTTCCACTTTTCGAAGTCGTATAGATCCTGCACTATAGCAACCTGATCGCTGATATAATCGTAATATCTGGTTTCACCACGTTCAAAAACACGCTGAATCGCCCAGCAAAAATAATCCGCAATATTCAGTAATGGCTCTGCTGTAGGCTGTTGGACGTTGAAGACAACGCTGCAATCGTTTGCTTTATCAGGTGTTTTAGATTTTGCTCTGCTTACGGCTTTATTCAATCCTTTCTGAAGATTACTGTGCGTGGTACACTTGCTCCGATGCGATATATTTAAGACCAGTTTGCTCATGTTGAGAGGCCAAATCAGAAACTCCTAAATCCATTGCTTTTTCTGAAAGCCGTTGCAGAACATTCTTTTTTGGTTCAGGTTGCTGTTGACTCTCAATTTGAATCAAATACCTGTGATTCGGTAATAAGTCAACCGCTCCTTCGGGCATAAGCACATGTCCGTCATACGTTGCATAGAGTGTGTGTACCACAATGTACCTCCTTTTAATAATTACAGATAGCTCTCAAACAAGCCTGCTTTTTTCAGCAATATCCTCTTAATCTTCCGCTCAAGACCGAGCTTCATGTCTTCAGCCCATCGTGCGATTTGGTTTCAACCTTTCAGTTCAACTTTTTTATAAAAGCCGTAAACATTGCCGATATGCTGTTTCATCACCCCACGGTTTGCCAGCCTGCCAGCAACAATCGCCGGGTGCGTGCCGATTTTGGTGGCGAAACGCAGGATATCTTCTTTTTCAAATCCACCGCTCAGCATGATCTCTTTTTCCTCCTTGCGGCTCATCAGGCACTCTTCGGCAAAGGTATTGGCTTCGACCTCTTTCTCTTTGCCGTCACAGGAGTATTCCATGCACTCTACAAAAACATCTTTTTTGTTGTGCTTCAGGATATGGGCCGCTTCATGGAAAAAGGTGAACCAGAAAATATCGTTCCGGTTGAGGCGGTTTGAGAGTTGAATCAGGGGGTTGCCTTTGACCCACCGGGTTGAACCATGCAGCGGAGCTTTTGGCAGACAGGGGGTGTGAACAACCTTTACACCGGCTTTGCAGCACAGCTCCTGAAGCTCCGGAAAAAAATCATCGGTACCGCTGATCACCAGCTTTTTTATCTCCTGCAAGGTTGCCTCAAAAGCTTTCCTGTCAAATTCATGCACCTGAAGCAATTCGGCCTGCCGCTCTCCCTGCCGAAGCCATGCGGCAACAGAGTATGGGTCTTTGCTGTTTTTTTCGCTCATGCGGTAGGCGGTTGCATACAACTGTTTGTGACAGACGTTCTCGTAGGCGTCCAGAGATGCCACCCTGAAAAAAGAGAGTAGCGCATTTTTCTCATACTCCAGCCCCTTTTCGCAGACTATCCACCCTTTCTTGATCATCTCTTTAAGCGGGAAACACTTGATACGGTCGGTTTCATCAAGGCGCTTTTCCGCCTCATCAATTTCGGCAAGCCGCAAACGATAATTCTGCTCTTTTTTCATCCAGAAATCGGCAGGGATACCGACAACTCGTTCGAGTTGCAAGGCTGTTTCAGGCGTGATTTGCGCCTTACCACGAATGATCTCGTTGATGGTTTTTTTCGGCCTGCCCATCCGGTCAGCAAGCTCAGCCTGACTCATGCCGATGTATTCGATATGCTCGGCAAGAGTATCTCCGGGACATGAAATGACTTCGCGAGCAATTGCTATATCCTTCCTGTTCTTGTAAATATTTTTCATGGTCGTCGTTCTGTTTTCAATTCTACCTTCAATGGTAATCCTCACCGATAGCCAATATGACAATGCTGTCCACCATGTTCAACTCGATCCCGCCATCTTCTTTGCGAGGCACCGGATCGTGATCGGGTCTAAAAATGATTCTGTGGTTCCGTGAGATGGAAACGGCAAACTCGCCGGGCCGATCAGCAGAAAGCTCATGGAAATGAGCTGCAGGAATCTCGTACATCCGGACAAGAGAAGTGACCATCTTCAGATCGTCAAGGCGCTGATAGACCTGCCTGGCCCGTGTGCCATAGTTCTTTTTTATAGCCGCAAAGCTTTCGACCGATCTTTCCAGTTTGCGATTGCTGAAACGAATGTTCATAGGAGAATGTACAAAAAAAAGAAAATAGTAATAATTTTTATTAACCTTTAGGGTTAACATATTTTCCATCGAATAACAAAAAGCGACTCATCATGTATTGACTGTTTCATCCTTGCTTCGACCTCTTCAAGTAATCCATCTTTTTTGCCTTCAATTTGATCCTGTGCTTCAAAAAGGTGACGCCGTTTTTCGTCGCGCTGTTTTTCAAGTTCCTTGACGTGGCGGCGCTCCTGTACCTTGCTTTCGAGATCGGAGAGTTTTCGGGCTTCTGCCTTGCGGAGCCTGATTTCGGCATCGAGATCTTTGATCTCCCGTTCAAGGCTGAGCTTCATGTCTTCAGCCCATTTGTCGAGTTTTTCGTATTCGTCATCAAAGTAGCGGGCGTTGCGCTTCATGCAGTCATCAAGAATTGCTTCTCTCTGCCCTGTTCGGATGGAGTCGAGGGCTGCCGTTACCGGTTCTTCGATCATGACAGATTCCATCTCTCTACCTGAGAGGTTAAAGAGCTTTTGGCAGAGTTCTCCTTGGAGCGGTGTTCCGGCCTCAGTAATGGCGGAGAGAACCAGATACTCTTCTTCTTCAAATGAGCTGATGCGCAAGAGCGAAAGTGTTAACCAGCCGGACTGGCCAAGCAGCGGCTCAAGAACCGATATTTTGATGGGCGTGTTGGTATAGTCGAAGAGAATCTGCTTGACACCGAGTGATTTCGATTTGCAGGCGTTCAGAACCGACTGGGCAAGGGGGTGACCGATACGGTAGATGTTGGCGGTTGGAGGAAGGTCGATTTCAGATTTTTTGCGTTCGGTTGCGGATTTTAGAAGCTGGTAGTCCCCAAGGTGAATGGAGGGGTTCTGAAAGGGATTTGCTTTCAGGGTGAAGGAGACGGCTTCGGGATGGAAGTCGGCGTTGCCGTTGAGCGTCAATTCAGTTATACCCCAAAGGCGTTGCTCGAACATATTGAGATACTCTCTGCCTTGCTGGAGGTTGACGCGGAGTTTCTGGTGGACTTCATTATCGAAGTTTTCAAGCAGTTGCAGTTTGGTGTTGTCGAGTTTCTGCTGCCGCTCTTCTTCAAACGATGCTTCGAGGGCGTCGAAGGCTTCCTGAATTTCCTGTGAGGTTCGGCACTCTTTGTAAATTCTGGCAATGCGCTTTTCAAAGTCAACACCGCTTTCAATTGCTCCGAGCACCTCATCACTGGCTCCGAATACTCCGCTGAAGAGCTTGAATTTTTCATCGAGGAGTTGGTAGACCCTTTGGTCGGCAGCGTTGGCTTTGTTGAGGAAGTTGATGACAACAACATCAAACTTCTGGCCGTAGCGGTGGCAGCGGCCAATGCGCTGTTCAATACGCTGGGGGTTCCAGGGGAGATCGTAGTTTACCACAAGGGAGCAGAACTGGAGGTTGATGCCTTCGGCGGCGGCTTCGGTGGCGATCATGATTGTGGCTTGGTCACGAAACCAGTCAACTATGGCCTGGCGTTTGTCGGCACTGCGTGAGCCGCTGATGCGGTCAGAGCCTACATGGTGGTGTAGCCACTCGGCATAAACCGAGCGGGAGTGTTCGTCATTGTTGCTGCCATTGAAGAGTACAATTTGACCGGCATAGCCTTGAGTTTCAAGGATATCTTTGAGGTATTGCTGGGTTCGGGTTGATTCGGTGAAGATGATGGCTTTTTTGGCTGCACCGAGTTCCTGCAATTTTTCAAAGCCTTTGGTGAGGGCTGTAACCAGCTTTACACCTTTAGAGTTATTCTGGATTGTGCTGGCAAGTGCGGCAAATCGTTGCAGTTTTTCTTTTTCTTCGAGTGCAAGTGCCCGCTCTTCTGGCGGGATGGGTTCAGGCTCGTTCCGCGTTGGTTCTTCAGTGTCATTCCACTCATCAGCAAGCTCATCGAAACTTTCATACTCCTCGGCAATGTCGTCAAGATGGATGGCTTTTTGGCTTTCAAGCAGCGATTCAAGCTTGATGGCTAATTTCTGGAGTGTTCCCTGTATGGCAAAGGTGGATGAGGAGAGCAGCTTCCTCAAAATCATGGTCATAAGGTGCCGCTGGCTTGCCGGGAGTGCATAGAGTTTGTCGCTTCTCAGGTAGTCTGAAACGTCGTCATAGAGTTTCTGCTCCTCCGGGTAGGGGTAAAACTCTTCGACAATTGCAAGCCGATTGGTGAAGTTGATGTATTCGAGCACCTGACGGCGAAGGGTGCGTTTGCAGACCGGTTTGAGGCGCTCATTGAGGTCGGCAAATTGTTCGCCATCACTGATCCGCGCATAGTTTGACTTGAAGCTTTTGAGGTCACCGAAGGTGTAATCATCAATAATACTGACCAGCCCGTAGAGTTCGAGCAGGGAGTTCTGCAAGGGGGTTGCGGTGAGCAGGACTTTTTGTGTATGGGCAAGGGCCGACTTGATGGATTTGCCGATTTTGTTGTCGGGCCGATAGACATTCCGCAAGCGGTGGGCTTCATCAATAATGACAAGGTCCCATTGTACGTGCCGGAGATACGATTCTTTGGAGCGTGCAAACTGGTATGAGCAGATGAGAAGTTCATTCTGCTCGAAGGGGTTGAGGTTGCCGCTTTTGATAACTTGATTGAATGATTTTGCTTCAATGATGGTTGATGGCAGAAAAAACTTGTCGGCAAGTTCCTGATTCCACTGTTTCCGGAGGTTTGCCGGGGCAATGATGAGGAGCTTGCGTTTGCGCTCTGCCCATTTTTGGGAGAGGATGATACCCGCCTCAATGGTTTTACCAAGCCCTACTTCGTCGGCAAGTAGGGCTCCTTTGGAGAGCGGCGACTTGAAGGCAAAGAGCGCGGCTTCGACCTGGTGTGGATTCAGATCAACGGTGGCGTCTTGCAGCGATGCTGTGAATTTACCCTGATCGTCAGCGGCACGGCTTCGTGTGAGCTCGTAGGCAAAGTATTGCGCGTGATAGCTGGTGAGGGATATGCTCATTGTGTTATGGCCTGTATTACGTACGGCACTCTTTGATTAACAATAAAAGCACTGACAGGAATAAACGAGTATCAATATAAACAAGGGCTATCATTTACAGCGCTTTGGGGTTTGTTTTTCAAATTATCCACGGGTTCCATTTGCATGAGGGGGCGCGGTGGCGGGAGCTGTTTTTGACGGGGACGCCGGAGCAGTTGAATTGGGGGTATGAGCTGGCTCAGAATGTGGATGGGCGGTATGATTTGGGGACGGTGTTCGGGCGGACGGCGGATAATGTGCATTTGCCGGGGCAGTTTGTGGCGATGCTGGAGCGGGCGTTTGATGAGAACCAGCGGGCGGCCTATATGGAGGGGCGGTTTGTGAATCTGGTGGCGGGAAGGGTGTACCGGCATTTTGAGCGGTCGATGGTGGTGGAACGGGCGGTCCCGCAGGGTTCGGCGGTGATGGCGGGGATTGATTTTAATGTGGATTATCTGACGGCGGAGCTGTTTTTTGTTGCGGGTGCGGGGGTGCATTTTTTTGATGAGATCCGGATGTCGGATGCGACGACGTTTGAGCTGGCGGAGCGGTTGCATGAGCTATTCCCTGGTATTACGGTTTTTCCTGATCCTTCGGGCAGGGATAGGAGGACATCTTCGCTGGCTTCTGATTTTACGATTCTGCGGGACAAGGGGTTCAGGGTAGAGGCCCGCCCTGCTCATCCGCCGGTGCGGTCGCGGGTGAATGCGGTGAACCGGTTGTGCCGGGAGGGGACGCTGACGGTTTCGGCGAGGTGCGTTCATTTGTTGCGGGATATGGATTTGGTGCGGTGGCGGAATGGTGAGATTGATAAGGTGACGAATGCGGCGCTGACTCATGCTTCTGACGCTGCGGGGTATGCGGTGGAGAAGTTGTTTCCGGTGCGGTTGCCGGAGCGGGTGTATGGGAGGGAGCCGGGGCATTGGAGGGCTTGAGATATTATATAATTGGAGGGATGGGAATGAATGATACGGTGAGGAGCAAGCGGGCGGAACTGGAGGGGGTGCATCGGTTGTATCGGGTGAATTGTGGGGAGTGGGAGTTTTTTCGGACGGCGTATCTGGGGGGCCGGGAGTGGGAGGAGGCATCCCTTCTTTACCGGTATCTGAATGAGACTGCGCCGCAGCTTGCCGAGCGGTTGCGGCAGACGCCGATGGAGAATCATTGCAAGTCGGTGGTGCATACGTACAGCGGGTTTATCTGGCGGGTGCCTCCGAAGCGGAGTTTCGGGGCTTTGGAGGGTAATCGGGCGGCGCTGGCGCTGAATGTGAATGCGGACAAGGAGGGCGGGTCGCTGAATGAGTTTATGAAGGAGGTGCAGCTTTGGGCGTCGGTGTTCGGGTGCGCGTGGGTGGTGATGGATAAGCCGGCGGTTCGGGGGGCGACAAAGGGTGATGAGATCAGCCGGGATATCCGGCCTTATTTGAAGTTGTATTTTCCGCTGCATGTGCTGGATTGGCGGTTTGAGGAGTCGGGGTCAGGCTGTTATGAGCTGACGTTTTTGAAGGTGCGGGAACGGGTGGATGGGGCGAGCGGCTCGAATGGAGTGAACGGCGAGGGGTGGGTGTACCGGGTGTGGACTCGGGAGCGGGTGGAGGTTTGGCGGGTTGATGGCAGGAATGATGAGGCTGTGCTGGTTTCGGAGGGGGTGAATGAGGTTGGTTTGGTGCCGGCGGTGGTGCATTATAACACGAAGCCGCTGGAGCGCGGGGTTGCGGTGAGTGATTTGCAGGATGTGGCGCGGATGCAGCGGTCGATGTATAATGATTTGTCGGAACTTGCCCAGATGGTGCGGGGGTCGAACCATAAGACGCTGGTGAAGAACAAGGGGGATGATGCTTCGACGGGCGCTGGCGGGGTGATTGTGATGCATGAGGATACGGTGCCGGAGAAGAGACCGTATTTGCTGCAGGCGGATGCGGAGGCGCTGCTGGGGTTGCTGCAGGCGATTGAGATGAAGGTGGAGATGATTAACCGGATGGCGCATTTGACGCCGGTGCGGACGTATCGGAGCCAGGTGGCGTCGGGGGTGGCGATTGAGACGGAGTTTCAGATTTTGAATACGCTCCTGGCGGAAAAGGCGGCTCAGCTTGCGGTGACGGAGAACCAGTTGTTCAGGATTTTTTGCCGGTGGGAGGGGGTGGATTATGATGCAGCGAATGTGGTGGTGACCTATCCGCAGCGGTTTGAGCTGAGGGACCGGCGGGCTGATCTGGATTTTTTGGTGCGGGCGAAGGAGGTGACGGCGAAGATTGGGTCGCCGACGTTGCAGCGGGAGATTGACCGGCAGTTGGCGCGGGTGGTGCTGGAGCGGGATGATGTGCTGGAGGTGGTTGAGGGGGAACTGGGGAGTGGGGGTTGATAGTTCTGGAGGTGGGAGGTGAGATGAGAAGGGATGGCGGGAACTAAAGCTAAATTAATAATTAAAAGCCGAAGTTAACCAACCAACAAAAGCCCGACAGGATGTGCGCATATTTAATGTAACTAACATCATAAATTCCGATGAAAATTCAGTTCCCTCAATACCAACTCCATACCATCATCGTTTGGGTGCATCCCGTCATAAAAGTTTTTAGAAGAGCATCCCACTTTACTGGGGTCATATGATCCAATAATCTTAATGTTTTTTCTCTTTGCTAAATCTTGATATTGTCTCTCTATTTCAAGGAATACTGGTCTCTCTTTCTTGATTCTTTTATATAGTTCAGGATGATATGGTGAAAGAACTAAAATAATTTCATATTTATCTTTATAGTAATCAAGGAGTTTTTCAAATAACTCTTGTGAGTTTGAAGAATATTTATAAGAATTCATTGAGTAATTCAATAAATCATTAAATCCTTTATAGACTTCTTCTTGTGTAGAACTTGAGTATGAAATATTATACACCCGACTACCATCTTTACGAATAATATCCTTATACGATAGAGGTTTATCATCATTAACATAAGTTTTTGCAATATTAATCTGATTATACAAATCTACTACATATTGAAAACCAAAATTAATATTATGAGGGATTATTTTTTTTGACCTATTTTCTGAAATTTTTGATATAGATCCGAATTTGGAAACAGCGTTTAGATATTCGGGATATAACGAGATCCACCGCGTTTGACCAGAATTAGAATTAAATAACCATGGATCTAGCCCAATAATTAATTTCTTGGGATGGAATTTAGTCGTTGCTAAATCAATTATAGCAATATCGTCTTCAATTGAAGCGCCAGAAACCCCAAAATTCAAACATTTATCTTTAAGATTATTATTGCCGATTTGCATAATCCTGGAAGACCCAATAAGGATTACACTAGGATTTTGTTTTTCAATTTCTATGCGATACTTTACAAATAGTCTTTCATCCATATTACTTGCGATTACTCCAACGTGATTTGACAACGCATAAGCAAGTCTTTTTTCTGAATTGAGTCCGCTGTTACTACGAAACAGAAAGGATGAGAATAATCCGATTGATATAAACAATAAACTAGCATATAAACTAAATTTAAAAATTTTATCACGAGGAAATTGCTTTTTATTTTTAAAAGGTAGTTCAACATATTTCCATGTTATAAATGCTAAAGCAAAAGTAAATATAAGAATAAATCCTTTAAAGATTTGACTTGGTTCTGAAATGCTGGCATACCGAATGAACGCTAGTAATGGTTGGTGCCATAGATATGCACTGTAACTAATAAGACCAATTCCTACAAATAGTTTATTTCCTAACAATTTACCGACAAATGTTGATGGTTTTCCAAATAAGATTATTAACGATGCTCCGACGGTTGGTATAATTGTGTAAAGACTTGGAAATGGAGTGCTTTTATCAAATGAAAATATAGAGACTAATATCATACATAAACCAATAACACTAAATAATTGATTTAATGTTTTGTTGTCACCTTTCTGTTTTGTAAATAAAACAGATGTAAATGCCCCTATTGCAATTTCCCATCCCCTTGTAGGAAGAAGGAAAAATGTCATTACTGGGTTATTATATGCACCCCATTCACATACAGATAAACTAATTATTGCAATTATTGCAAGTAATGCAAATAATGTTCGTTTGCCGAATTTCCAAAAAATCGAAATAAATATTGGGAATAATACATAATACTGTTCTTCTACCGATAAACTCCAGGTATGTATCAACGGATTAAGTTCTACAGCATCTTCAAAATACCCGCCACCTCTCCAAAAAAGAATATTTGAGATGAATAAACAAACAGAAACCAGACTCTTTGAAAAGTTATTTAAATCATTCGGTAATAATAATACCCACGCAACAGGGATACACATTAACATTACAAAAAAAAGTGCAGGAAGGATTCGTCGTGCTCGTCTTTCGTAAAAATTGATTAGAGAGAATGTTCCTGACTCTTTTTCAGAAAGGATAATGTAAGTAATAAGATATCCACTGATAACGAAAAATACGTCAACACCAACAAATCCTCCACTAAACGATTTAAAACCAGCGTGGTAAAGCATCACTGGAATCACTGCTAATGCACGAAGACCATCTACCTCTCTCCTGTATTTCATTCGATAAGAATTCGTTTTGTTTGGGATTTTGGAGGGTCAAGTAATTTGATATCCCTTCTTTTTTTATAATAGGTTAATAAATTATTAAACAAATCTATACAAATTTTCTATTTTCCCATGATTTATCGCTCTGGATGACCATTTCGTCCGTAGAAACCAAAGCATGGATATGCACTGCAGATGATTGTAGTTCCATCAAGCCCGAATTGCACAAAACCTGATGTTGCCTGCAGCCTTTGACTGTAAAACCTATGAAAACCCCAAATACCTATTTGAAAGTTCTATAGTCCAGTCAGCTTTACAAACCTGGCTTAATGTGTCAATAAATGTTTCTAAATGCCTTGGATAAAAATTATTGAGTTCTTCTTTGTCTGTTTTGAGTTGCTGAACATAACTGTCAACAGCTTTCTGGCACTCTTTATTTTTTGATGGAAACAGAAAAACAAAAAAACCCTCGTCATAATCTTTAAGTGTCGCAATAGAAAGTAAATGATCTCTCCAAATTTGTTGAAAAGGAACGCCTTTTAAAACGTCTATTGATGAAGTTGGAAATAGTTTGCTTTTTGCAGCAAGTTTTAAATATGCGTCTTTATGTTTTTGAAAAGTAGCTTCTGTTTTTACTTTGTCGTCTTTTAATGTTTCCGCATATTTTACTTCAATACCGATAAAGCCTTTTTTGTTGTCAAGGTTTAAGTATTCAATGAAAACATCAAAAGCAGAATGGTCGCCTGTGTAATCAATGTGTCCTCTTGCTGGCGAATTTCTGCGGCGATACTCTCAATCCGGTCACCGCCATTTTCAGCGATGGTTCGGTGTAGCTCCCGCTCACGATCCCGCTGGGTGCGACGCCCAGCCTCAAGGCGTTCGATGGCGATCTGGTGACGGCTCAACTCCTCACTCAGCGAGGCGTGGCGTTTGTCGAGCAGCTCGAGTTTGAGGGAGGCGAACCAGGGGCGCAGGGTGTCGCGGGAGCCGCGCAGCTCTTCGGCTCGCTCGGCCATGGTGTGGTGCGTGTCGCAATCAGCCACCAGAGGGCCCAGCATCTCGATTTGCCGCTTCGCCTTGAGGACGGCTTCGTGCGCCCGGTTGAGATCTTCGAAATGCTGGATAAGGGCGGCAATGCGCGGCTCAACCGTGAAGGGCTCCAGCATGTGGAGTCGTACAAAATCGGTCAGGTTGCCTACCGACTTGAGTGAGACAGTTTGATGAAAGAGGTCGAGCGCCTGCTCATTTTCGATGCCGAAGCGTCGCCGGAACTATGCGCCGTAGGGAGGAAAGGTTTCGAAAAGCTCAACTCCCGCTCCGCGCAACCGCTTGCGCAGGGCCCCGATTTCGGTGCCAAAGTTTGAAAAATTGACCGCGATGGAAAGGTCGCCCTCATAAGCGGCATAGAGGCGGGCGGGCTGTGCGGCATCTTTCATCCAGAAAATTTGGGCGAGGGTTACGGTCTTGTCATAGCCTTCGTTATGAAAGACGCCGAGGATGACTGAATAGCCGTTGAGTTCGCGCAGGGCGACCGGTTTTGCGCCGCCTCCGAGGTTCTCCTGCCGCTCCGACTTGAAGTAGCCGAGCACGTAGGAGCGCAGGGTGCGTTCACGGTTGTCGGCGCCTGCCGCCTTGTTGTAGGCAATGCGCTGGCTTGGTACCAGCAGGGTGGTGACGGCATCGACCAGCGTCGATTTCCCGGAACCTATATCTCCCGTGAGAAGGCCGTTCTTTCCGCCCAGCTTGAGCGTCCAGACCCGCCCGTCGAAGATGCCCCAGTTGAATATTTCAAGCCGTTGCAGGCGAAACCCGGCCAGACGGTCATCGGTAATAAATCCCATTTCAAGCGCCTCACTCATCATTTCCCTCCATCATTTTTACAGATCGCTGCAGGTATTCGTCAAGCCGTTTATCGAAATCGGCCAGCCATTGGGCGTCCCGACAGAACTGATATGATGGTCTTTTTTGTGGCTCTTTTTTGTATCTATTGCCGTAGATCGTCAATACTTTTTGGCTTGTGTTACTTTGCAAATGATAATTCCCTATTACTCATTTAAGTATTATGCTTTAACTGAAAATGCCGAAGCTTTTTTATAGTAAATCGATCAAGTTAGGTTTTAGCCCATCTTCATTCATCAATATCCTTTAGTTCCTACTTCATATTTTTTCTATCTTCAGGTAAACCCACAAAGATAACTAATAACTATTGGTTCGTACAAACAGGTCAATAGTATTTGTCTTATTGCAATCAAAAAATAAGTACAATAAGAAGCCAAACTAAAAAAATTAACTTTACTAAAGTTAATAAAGCGGATTCATTCGCTTTACGTTTTCCTTTTTGTCTTTTCATCTGTTCCAAACGAAAGACAACGCCTCTTGTTCCAGATATATATCGTCCATTCTTCCAGCTCATATTGCAAAAATTTAATGAAATTTGATCATGTCAATTCATAAATTATTTTATAAGGTATTAAAATCCGTTTTCTGAAGCGACCTCAAATAATAGTCAACATAAAAAATTATGTTTTAGATTTGCAAAGTGTAGAGTGATACTTTTTAATTTCCGTTATAGTTTCTTTGTATAAATCTTCTGTATCTAAGTTATTGTTTATTGCATTTTTTTGTCCCTCCATACCTTGTAATGATTTGATTATGATCTCTCGACGCTTATATTCAGTTCGATAATATTCGTTTAATATAGTTAAAGCATTCAACCGAGCATAATCTGTCTGTTTCTCTTGGGTTTTTCTGGATAATTGTAGTTCATTGAATTGAATATGAACAGTATAGATGACACCAATAAAAGAACAAAAGCTTAAGATGGCTGTAAAAGCATAAATACATGCAATCCATTGTTGTAGTTCGTCATTCTTTAATTGTGAAATATAATTATGAAAAGGTAATAGTAGTATAATCATTATTACTATCAGCAGTACAGGAATCAAAAAAATAATTTTGGACATGTTATTTTATTCAAATTTAAGACAAAATGAGTTCTTTTGTCCAGCTTCCCGGCGACGTAATCCCGAGAACCCGCATTTTTATTTACGTCACCCTGCTAAGTCCCTAATAGAACTCAATAAACGATTTTGTATATCCAAATTCAGTGTAGATTATAAAAGTTCCTAAATAGCGCTGACGAATTTTAGCACCAAATGAATTTTCAGCATCTACATAAGAATTTTTTTGATACACTCGAACATTATCTTCTTTTTTTAGTTTTCGAGCTTCCTTTATGACTTTATGTAAATAAGGGCTCATATCAGAAAGCTTTACTCCTTTCGTTGTTACTTCTTTTGGTAAATCATCCCAAGGAAAATCAGCACCACTTGGAGCTTTCAGTCGTTCCTTAACTTCAATCAGAAGTGCTGTATTTGCATCGGCCGAATAGTCTTTGTAAGCAGGACTCTCTTTAAGCTGAGCTTTAGCAAGTTCCGTTGCTTTAGGTTGTTCAACGAAGTATTTGTAACCTGAAGAATCCAATTGAACGTGCTGATTATCTGGCATTTCTTTTGGAGTGTGAACATTTTTTGTGTTAAAAAAAACCAAATAAAAAAGTACTAACCATGAGATAGAAATAACCCTTGCTGTTATTGAATAACCTTTACGTAGAGTAAACCATGAAAATATTATTGGAAATAAAAAAATTCCAGTGCCAAGCCAAAAAAATCTTACATATCGCTTTCTTTGCATAACATTTGCGTTCTGTTTGCCACAGTTTGGACATGACTGTGCGACTTGTGACATTTCTTTACCGCATTCAGGGCACTTAATTAAAGGCATAATTAATATTCCTATTCGGCTAACAATTTTGGTAAAACTTCAATCTAATTTATTATATATTTTTACAATCTATACGAATTTGCTCAAGGCACCGCTTGTTATATGCAGTTGCAAATGCAATATAGATTTCAACAACATTGTCGTTGATTTTTTTTATCGTTTGCTTATCATAGTAAACATCTGCACCATTTCCTTTGGCGTTATGAAGTAATATCCATTTAGATTCTGCAAAAGAGGTTGAAAATATTGAAAGTAATGCGATAAGTATTGTCAAAATTTTCATGATGCTTTCTTCGAAACGATTTATCAATAGATTCAAGGTGATATTGTTATTGTGCAGCAAGTTTTGGCAGTACATCAAACGCTTTAATCAGACAAATAAATGCTAATTTTTTCACATCACTTTCAGGTGTGCTTTTAAAATGATTTACATACCTATCATATTTATTCCATTCTGAAGCATACCTACTACCTCCATGAACTAGTTCTGAGCGAAGATCAAATAAAAACTTAGCCCTCTGACGCCAATTGTCATCTAATGTACTTAATTGAACACCTTCTAAAATAAGTCTTTCGACATCACCACGCTTTCCAAAAAGTGCATCTAGTGAGATAAAATAATTAATAAATGATTCAATATCGTCTGAATTCATTCCATGATTAATAAAGTGTGCTGCTTTTTTCGCTTTATTACAATAGATACTTTCTGAATTTGAATAGTCATCATACCATTTCTTTGTGGAATCAATTACTTCTTGATCAATAGTATAGTCAGAAATATAATAGGGAATCAGTTCACCAATTTCTGAAAAAATGCAGCCTGTATTACTTTTACTATCTTTATGTGCAAATTGCAGACAGACTTTATACGGAGGCTCGGCAGATTTTATTAAAATGTTTTTTGAAGATTTTTGAAAAACGGCAAACAGAACTGAAAAAAACATCTTAATTTTTAAACTTGCATTGAATTTAGCACCAATAGAAGTCCCTTCACACTTACACATGCAATACAAGTCATAATTCAAATTACTAAATGATGACTTCTTGTTTTCATTAAAAGAACCAGTGGCTTGATTTAATAATTCTATCGAAGGATATTCGTCTATTAATCCAGAAAAAGCAACAGTGTCAGACTTACGAATGATAGATATACCATCGTAGCCCAAATTGAAAGATTTTGAGGATATTCTAGGAACAGGATAAATAAAGCACCATTTATAGATTGAGTTTTCTAATTCGACAAATACTCTCTCCCATAAAATAGAAATAAATTTTCTTACGTCTAAAATACTTCTCGCATCAAAAAGGGTTTCTTTCCTTTGAAGAAAAACATCATCACCATTGAACAGGTCTTGGTCTAAACAAATTTTTTGCAAAGTACCCATGACAACATCTGATAATCTACATAGATCACCATTTTTGAGAGAATCATATTTTGATATGGATAAAGTAGCAATAGTCTTTGCTAGTTCAATTGCTTTTCTTGTGTGCCACCATGTTAAACCAATACCACTGCCAAAATTTAAGTGAGGCTGTCGGCCTGCAACAAATTGGATCATGAGCCCTATATCATTAGGAGGCTCGAGAAGTTTTATCTCTTTTGTTAATGCAACTAGATGAGAAAAAATGTATCTGTCTATCAAAGTAAAAAACTCCGATCATAAATTTTTTAAAATATAACGTTTTAATTCAGAAGGCGCACCACCTGAAGCGAAGGATTGAGCATACTTATAAGAACGCAGATATCTGATGACTTCAGCTCTGCTTCATCATTCAACAAATCTGGCCGGTAGCTCCTATTTGCATTCTTATCAAGATATTGCTGAAACAGAACAAAAAGAAAGGTTTAGCAAAGGAATTACCGGTTTTTGTGCTCATAATGGCGGATTGTGTACGTCGAGGAGGTAGTCGGCGAGGTCGAGGTCTTGGGTTCGGTCGGGCAGGGTGGCTCGGTTTTCGCGGATGGTGGATACGGTGACGTTGGGTATGCTGGCGGCTATGGTTTGCCATTTTTCGCAGGCTCCGAGGTCGGGGTAGAGTTTTACGTGGCGGTGGTGGAGTGGTTTGAGTTTTTCCGGGTTGAGGTTGCCCTTCCCTGCTGTGGCAAGCCAGAGGTAGTCGGGGATGAAGCCGGCGGCGATGATGGCGGTTTTTTCGCTTTCGACGATGGCGACGGGTTTTTTGGGGTCGGTGGTGAGGAGGTGTTCGCCAAAGAGGCATTGGTTGAGGTGGTATGGCTGGATGTTGAGGGCTTTGTGTACCCAGGTTATGTGGTTGAAGGGGTGCCGGATTCTTTTGCCGGTTTGGGGGTTGTAGAGCATGATTTTGCCGCTTCGGATGTTGTGGTGCTGGTCTATTTGCCAGAAGATGGTTGCGCCGGGCCAGTGTTTTGAGGTGCCGATTCGATAGGTGGCTGTTAACTGGAAGGCTTGTTGTTGGCCGAATATGCTGCAGAGCCAGCGGCAGAAGTTGTTCCGGTTGTATTGGGCGAGGGTGGCCTGCAGGATGCGGGAGTCAATGGATGATGGCGGGAGTTGTGGTTCTGGTTTTGGTTCCGGTTTTTGTTGGGGTGGTTTGGTGGCATGGGGCGCATTTGTTGTTATTCCTTCCCTGCTGAAAAATTCGTTTGGGGTGAGGTGGTAGGCGCAGGAGTCTTCGCGGTCGCATCGTCCGACGTGGTCGGCGAGATGACTGCCGGTGGTGGTATCTATGTAGCGGACAAAGCGTTTTTGGTGACATGCGGGGCATGGGTATTTTGCGCCGCCTTGCTGGAGTGCGTAGCGGTATGGCATCAGCAGATGCCTCCTGTAACGGGGTTACATGGTGTTACAGGGGTAACTGTTTGTTTTTTTTGCGGTTGGGGCGGAGGTGTAACGTAACGGTGCGTGTTGTTACACTTTTCGCCCTGGGTGGGAGTAGTGGGGGTGACGGGATAGTTGTTGCTGTAACAGAAATTTTGTGCTGTTACAGTTGGCTGTAATCGCTCATGATGATTTGGTTTAGGGGTGTAACAGGCTGTAACGGTGTTACAGTCAGAAGGGTTCTCCGTCGGGTTCATTGGGTTTGGTGGTTTGTTGTGGTTCGAGGCTGTTCAAGACCCGGGTTACTTTCATGGCGTTTGTGCCGACTTCGCGGGCGATTTGGCGGTTTGAGAGTGCGGGGTTTGAGCGTTTGAGGTCAATAATTTTTTGTGCTCGTATTTCGTTTTCAACTTCTTTGAGGGGTTTGAGGTGGTCGTATTCTTTGCCGTAGTCGAGTACGTGAAATCCGGTGAAGTTGTTTTGTTTTTCAATTTGGAGGGTTACGACGTTTTGGGTTGTGAAGATGGCTTCGCAGGCTCGTACTTTGATTTGTTTGAGGTATCGTAAGCGGCCATTTTTATGGCTTTGGCCGAGGGCGAAGGCTGAGTCGACAAAGTTCATGAGGTGTTTGGAGCCGGCCATGTCGTTTTGTGTGATGGGTGTGCTTTCGGCAATTTTTGGGGTGTGGGCAAGGATGAGGA